>Ga0187893_10000044_pt1 | contig 256574 bp, 230 predicted proteins | sample MA1701074metaG_FD_139574 | JGI IMG/M metagenome (GOLD analysis project Ga0187893, IMG submission 139574) | White microbial mat communities from a basaltic lava cave in the Kipuka Kanohina Cave System on the Island of Hawaii, USA - MA170107-4 metaG ...
ACGAACGCACCGGCTACCTCATTTTTCACTGTCGAGTGGGTTGTACTCATACCCACTCTTTACACCAACTAATTGATTCTGTCATTTTTGGTTGCGGCTCAGCCGCGCTGGGACCTTCGTGGTGAACCAAAAGGTCCGGCACAATAAAGCAGTTTGTCGGATTTTCCGCATAAAGTCCTAAAGTACCTTCAATCAATCCATTACTCCAGCACCGTTATTCAGTTGACAAATCAACTCGCCTTCGTTTAGTTTAGCTTCATCCCGGGTTACCACAGGAGGTCACCGTGTTTGCGCAAATGAAACATATGGCGATTGTCAGCAGTAACGTAAATCTGGAGGGCGATTTTTATAGGGATGTGTTCGGTCTGAAACGATCGGGCCTCGCTCGCGCCGGCGGTGCGGTGGTGGTACGCGACGGTTACGTCGGGCTGAACCTTAACCCGCGCGCCCCTGGGCGCCAGGCCGGTTTCGATCATTTCGGCTTCGAAGTTCAAGATGTCGAGTTGGTATTTTCCCGGCTAAAAGAGAATTATCCCTCCGTCCATGTTCTCAAACGCCCCGGCAATCGTCCCTTTGCGGGGATCAGCACTCACGACCCCGCGGGCAATGTCTTCGATCTCTCGCAACAGGGGATGGAGAATCGACGCGATCTCTATGTCGAGGGTGATGAACAAATGCCGCGGCGGGTCGGCCATATTGCGCTGCGGGTCTTGGAGCCGGATAAAATCGCTGAGTTCTACCGAACGGTTTTCGAGCTCACGGAGTTGGAAAAACCGGGGGACGATCCCAATCACTACCTCTCCGATGGAAAAGTCACATTAGCGATTTTTCCCTGGCAAATTGCCGACTTCGCAGGCTCGGGCATCGAGCGTCCGGCGCTCGATCACATCGGCTTCAAAGTCGAAAGCATGGCGGCGTTTAAAGCCGACTGGGCAAAGCACGCGAGCAAGTACACGGCGGCGGACGACCGTCCGGAAAAGAACCCGGAACGGGAAGTCAGACAAAAGCTTTTCGCCAAGTGCTGCTTTGGCCAGTTTCAGATGTCCGATCCGGACGGCGTCTTGATCGACGTGGCGGAGAATTAAGCCGCACTTGGCGTCTTTGCGCCTTTGCGCGAGATATTCCGGTAGCCGAAAAATTTCAATTATTTTTTTGATTGAGGGCAATTGCCCGCCGGCTCCATCTGCCGACAGCCAGGCCGGCCGCGACCACGGCCAAAAAGAACGCCATTGCTGGGAGCTGCGCCATCATCGACGGCTCGGCGCCGCTGACCGATACATTTTTCTCCAACCGAACTATACCCCTTCCCGGAACGGCAGCGCTCGCCGTAACACGATAGTCGGCGGCGTCGGTGAAGTGAAAAGCCATCTCGAATCTTTCGACCACGGGAATTCTCTCGATGGCGAATACCGTTTTCTCTTTCTCCTTGTGAATGACCGACAACGTCAACAAGGACATGGCCTTCGCCGCGGCCTGATCCCCTTCTATGCGCCACCGTATCAGGCTCATTTTTCCCACGGCTGCGGGCTCGACCTCCAGTCCCGCGAATTCGTGCGTCAGGCCGATATCCTGGGCGGAGGCGATTCTCCCCGAAAGGGTAAATCCCCCAGCGAGACACAGCACAAAAATTAGACTCCTATCTCGCACGCTTCGCGCGGGCGGTGAAAAAATTCTGCCGGCAATGACACCCAAGGCAAAGAGGGCTAGAACAAATATTGTGAGGAAGATCCATCTATTTCTATTTTCGCGGACATCGAATTGAAACGTCTTGCCGGCTATTTTCTTCCCCTCCTGCACCACGTCAACCGACAATCGATAATCGCCCCTTATCGGCAGAGAATATTTCCATTCGAGTCTCCGGCCGGTGAGCGGCAGCCGCATTTCCCCCAACCGAGTCCCTTCCACAAGCGGAAAGTCGGTGGAGAGAAATCGACCGGGCGGGGGCGCGTCGAGACGAATATCGGCCCATCCCTCCGTCAACGGCTTTCCGTCGGCGGCGGTGACCAGGACGGAGAAGATTATGGCGTCGCCCAAGGGACGCAGCCGCTCTTCAGCCGGTGCTGTTTTGAAGTAAATTTGCAGGGGTTCGGCCCACACCAATGAGCTAAACCATAAGACCGAACCAATCCCTAAGAAAGGTAAGAATATTTTTAGTGACAAGGAACCACAGCCAGCGCGTGGCGAAAATTATGAAGGGTATCGTGCACCGCGGGGTAGCTCGCCGCCAGGAGTAGATAGAGGATTCCTCCGGACGCCAGCAAAAATATTATTGACTTCATCAGAAACGCATGGCGAAGCGGCTGGAGAATCGCTAGCCCCGTATGGATGGCTCTTTCCATGAGTTCAAACTCCCAAATGAAAGTAGCCGCATTGTCATCCCAACCACCCCCAAGTGTCAAGCTGAATTTGACTTGCCTCTTCTCTTTGCGGTAAGGGTGGCCCGAGCATCGAGGCGGAGGTGTCAAATGAAAATTACTGCTGTAAAAGCCACCTTGAATCGCATTCCAGTGGAACCGCCGTTGCTCAGGGAAAAAATTTGGACGCCGATTGTTTTCACCGTCGTCGAGACCGATCAGGGAATAACCGGATACGGCCTCACACGAAGCCCGCAGCGCCACGGCCTTAAAGAGTTCATCAATCGCGAAGCTGCGCCTTTTTTTACGGGCAAAAACCCGCTTGAAACCGAGCGCCTGTGGCAAAGCTTCTCAAAAGCGTTCAATCCGAGAAATCAAACCGGCATGTGGAGTTCGGCGATGAGCGCCATCGATATCGCGCTTTGGGATATCAAAGGGAAACATTACAAGGAGCCGGTGTGGCGTCTGTTGGGCGGCGCGCAGAACCCGGTGCCCTCTTACGTTACTTTCGGCCTAAGAGACTACACCAAGGAACAGCTGGTTGAAGTCGCGCGGCAGGTGATCGCTCGCGGGGAGCACAGACTCAAGATGGTGGTGGCGGTAGATCCGGAAAATCCGAAAGTGGACGCGGAGCGGGTGCGGGCGGTGCGAGAAGGGGTGGGCGACGATGTGGAGTTGATGATCGACGCCAATTACATGTTTTCTCTCAATCGCGCCTTGGAACTGTGCAAACTCATAGAGCCCTATCGCATCACCTGGTTCGAGGAGCCGGTTTACCAAAATGACGCTGGGTTGCTGGCCGATTTGCGCCGCCATACCAGCATTCCGATCGCCGCCGGACAGAACGAGGGCCATCGCTTTCGCCATCGCGAGCTGATTGTCAACCGCGCGGTCGACATCGCCCAGCCCAACGTTTGCTCGGTGGGCGGTTATACGGAAGCGGTCAAGGTTGCGGCGCTGGCCCAGTCTTTCAATCTACCCATCGCCAACGGCGGCGGCTGGCCGCATCACAACATGCACCTCCAAGCCGCCATGGCCAATGGCTGGCGCGTGGAGTTCCATTTTGTCATGTGGAATGTTGGAGAGACGATTTATCAGAATCCCGCGGGCCCCAAAAATGGTTGGGTGACCTTAGCAGAGACGCCCGGGTTGGGGTTGGAACCGCGATGGGACGCGCTCAAAGAATATCAGGAGAACTAGTTTTGCAAAGTTTTCATGACGCCATCGCGAGAGGGAAACAAGCTTGGAGGCCGCAGACGCATAGATGTAAAGGTTCCAATATGCCCGGACCGAGAAATTCGGTACCCTCAAGGGGTTGGCGTGGGAGGCCTTTGTGGCACTGGCCTATCGGCTGCGGCTGGAAGGCCTGTTCCCCTCGAAGTCAACGTACTTGAGACGCGAGAATTAATCGGGCCCGTCACGCCCACGGAATCGAGAAAAGGAGAAATTTATGACGCAAAGTCACCTTGCCCTTAGGCAAGCCGTCGTCGATGGCGCGAACTTTCTGGTGCGCGCCGGCGCGATTTCGCTGAGTCATCATGGCAACTTCAGCGTGCGCGTTCCCAACACCGACACCCTACTGATAACCGCCACCAGTTCCTTTGACAGCTTAAAACCTGAGAACCTGGCTCTGGTTGATCTCGAAGGCCGGCTCGTGGAAGGAGAAATCAACCCCACCAACGCCGAGATCATCCACATGCACGCGGTCATCTACAAACAACGGCCGGAGACGGGCGCAGTGGTCCACACCCACTCCACCTTTGCGACGAGCTTTGCGCTGGCGAGTCGTTCCATCGCCTGTACCTACGAAGCCTTGGTGCGCGCGGATATGACGGATGGCGTACCCCTGGCTCGCTACGGCCCGCGCGGCTCTGCCGCATCCATCGACAACATCGCTGCAGCGTTGACGAGAACCAGGAATACCAAGGCTGTCCTGTTGGAAAACCACGGTGTGCTGGCCTTCGGCGTCGATCCGGCGGCGGCGGCACGGGCAAATTTGATCGTGGAAGAGGCGGCCCAAATGGCGATCTATGCCGAGGTTCTGGGAGGCGCGAATCTCATTCCAACCGATTTGTTGAAGGCAAGCGTAGAGCGCAAGGAGGAGTTTGCTCGCGCCGGCACGCAGCGGGCGTAGCGGATTTCAGGACGTCCAGGGTCCCTTAAGATCAATCGCCCTGCAGCGGTTTGCCGGAAAGCTCCGAGAGGGTGGCCACGGGAGTGGCATACTCGAGATCCGTCTGCACTTCAAGCAGCGCCGGTCGCCCCGCAGCCAGCGCTTTTTTAAACGCCGGCAAAAATGCTGCATCGTTTTCGACCTTCACGCCTAAAGCGCCGTAGGCCTCCGCCAGTGCGGCAAAATCCGGATTCGTTAATTTTGTCCCATAGGGACGGCCAGGATACTGCGCTTCCTGATGCATGCGAATAGAGTTGTAGCTCTCATTATTGTACACGAGAACAATGATACTGGTGCCGCACTGCTTAGCCGTTGCCATCTCCTGCCCGGTCATGAGAAAACCGCCGTCGCCCACATGAGCGACCACGAGCCGCTCGGGATGAGCCAGCTTGGCCGCGACGGCGGAGGGCACACCGGGGCCCATGCAGCCAAGCGTCGGCGAAATATACGAGTTGGGCTGCGTAAATTCGAGATAACGCTGCGGCCATTGTCCAAAACTTCCAGCATCCGTCGTTGTGATGGCGTCGGCAGGTAAAAGGCTTTTCAGATCAGCCATTACACTTTCCATCGACACGCGTCCTGTGCGCCTTTCCGATAGCGCGCTGTAGCGGCGATGCGCGCTATGGCACTCGGCAATCCATGACCCGCGGCTCTCGTCGGGAAATGAAGTTGCGCTTTGTTTGAGCGCTAACTCTAGCGCCAATTTTGCGTCGGAAACGATGGCGGAGTCAGGGCGCGTATTTTGTCCGATGCTATGTTCATCGACATCGATTTGAACGAAAGGTTGACCAGGTCGCGGCAGGGAGAACCCCCCCGTAGTCTGCTGGTTAAGCCGGCAACCGATAACGACGACGAGATCGGCATCGTTCGACACCAGAGCTCGCGCCTCCTTATTCGAAGTGGACAGGTTTCCGGCGTAATAGGGATGCGTGTTGGGAAACGCGTCCTGGCGCTTATAGGACGTGAGCACCGGGATCTTAAATTTCTCCGAGAAATCGACGAGCTGCTGCCAGGCACCGGCATATTGAGTTCCCGAACCGACGATCAAAACTGGTTTTCGTGCCGTATTAATGCGCCCCACCAAAATTTCGATGGACTTGGGATCCGGGTTAGATTTGAGCGACGGATAGGGTTCCATCATAGAAATCTCCCGATTGTCTTCCAACACATCACGGGGGAGGGAAACGACCACCGGCCCTGGGCGGCCGCTGCGCGCCAGGTGAAAGGCCCGTGTCATGACCCGGGGAATGTGGCGGGCGTCATTAATCTCAATAACCCATTTAGCGAGACTTCCGAAGAAGTGAGTATAGTCGATTTCCTGTCCGGCCTCGCGTCCGCGGGCGCCGCGACTTACCTGACCTACGAGAAGCACCAAGGGCACGGAGTCATATTTGGCGCTGTGAATGGCGATGCTGGCGTTGGTGGCGCCCGGCCCCCGTGTCACCAAGCATACGCCGGTTTGGCGGGTCGATTTGGCATAGGCTTCGGCCATGAAGCAGGAGCCGCCTTCTTGTCTGTTGGTAATGAGTTGGATTTCCGGGATGCTCCACAGTCCGTCGAGCACGGCGATGTGGCTTTCTCCGGGCACACAAAATAGATGACGCACGCCCTCGTTGCGCAGGCACTGTGCTACGGCATGACCACCAAGCATAAGATTCCCCCACTGTTCGACGAATACTTATTGTGCTCTTCTCTCTCTATCAAATGCCGGACGCTAGCAAAGCGCTTGAAATCCGTCAATCGGCCGAGAAAATTCTGTTTCGAGTGCCGGGTCTCGAGTCTTGGGTTAACGCGAGACCCTGGACGCCAAACTGGGAATGCAAAGCCCCGCACCAGCTTGACAAGGTTGAGGCGTTTAACCTACAAAGAGGGCCAATCCTCTTAGTTAGAAAGGAGCCCCCTATGTTCGCCAAAATCAGGCATGTCGCCACCCACACGGAACACTACGACAAGGAGTCCAAATTCTATCAAACTATTTTCGGGATGAAACAGATCACCACCGGGTTGGTCGACGAGACGGGACAACATAATCCCAATCGGGGACATATCAGCGACGGAGTCATCGGATTGGCCCTTTTGGCCAAGCGACCGGGAAATCAGCAAGGCCTTGATCACTTCGGCTTCGAAGTGGAGGACGTCAAAGAGGTGATGGAAAGGATAAAAGAAAACTACCCTGAACTGCTGTATACGAAGGCGCTCAGCTATGTACCCTTTGCCGGAATCAGAGCGCAGGATCCCGCCGGCATACAGTTTGACCTATCCCAGAAAGGTATGTCCAACGTGAGAGAGGGGTATTTAAAGGACGGCTGGGCTCAGCCCCGCTGGCTCAACCACATCGCGCTGCGTGTCCGCGAGCCTGATGATGTGGCGGAATTTTACACGACAATTTTGGAGCTCGAAGAACTGCCCGAACAGGGAGGCGAGGGCGCCATCTCGCTTACCGATGGCAAAGTTCGTCTCGTGCTCCGTCCCTGCCATGATGGTTTTTATCGAAGCCTGCGACAGGGCTTCGATCATATCGGCTTTAGAGTAGATAGTTTGGAAAAAACCAAGAAAGATCTGGAAGAGCTCGCGTCCACTTTTCCGGCATCGGCACCGTGTAAGATCGCGGTGGGACTTCAAGGCGGAGAGATCGAGAAAGATCTGCAAGCTTGCCCCATTGGAAAACACGCTTTCTCCGATCCCGACGGGATTCTGATAGATATTTCGGAATAGCGTAGTTTCGGGTTAAGACGCCTATGACGCGCGGATATACCCTTGCCCAATCCGCGTTTCACGCGCTTCGGCGCGAGTTACAGCGCTACGGCCATCCTTGATTCGGAATTCGGCTCTAAAATTTATTATCAAAGCGAAAAATCCAATGGCATCCAGTCGAGCCATTGGATTTTTCTTGGCCTTAGGACGGCTGCCGAGTAAAGGCTTCCAGCGCGTTTGAAAAACGTTGACTATCGCGCCATCTCCATGCCGACTTGGGTAAAATATCTGCTATTTCAAATCCCCGGCTGGGTCATCGCGGCCATTGTTTTGACCGCCCTCTGGCATTGGAAGCTCCTCCCGGCATGGCTCGCTTTGCTTTGTTTTGGCGGATTTATGTTGAAGGACTTTGTCCTTTATCCTCTTACCCGAAAAGCTTATGAAGCGGATAGCAAAACAGGTGCGCAAGCGCTCGTCGGCATGAAGGGGGTGGCGGTGGAGGAGCTTACGCCGCAGGGGTATGTTCGGATTCGCGGCGAACTCTGGCAGGCCGTCGCCGACCCTGCCAGTCACTTTATTGCTGCCGGAACCGAGGTCGAGATTATCAGGGCCGAGGGTATGGAGGTTTTTGTTCGTGCTCTCGATCGAGAAAAGCGCGTGTGACCCCTTAGGAGGCCTCGGTTAACGTAGGGCGCCACTCCGGATCTTTTGCCCTGCTTTTAAACGTATATAATAACGTCCGGATTTTCCCATGAGGATCGCCCAAATCACCAGTGTGTATATCTCTGTTCCGCCGAGAACCTATGGAGGCACGGAACGCGTCGTCTATCATCTCTGTCAACGGCTCAGCCGGCGCGGACATCAGGTGGAGCTATTCGCGGCGGGAGATTCCCGCGTCGACTGCACCCTCCATTCCGTTCTGCCCGTTGCCAGTCAGGACGACCCCAATTCGACTTTCTATCTGGAGAAGGAGTTTGAGGCGCGAAATACGTATAATCTTTACCGCCAGGCAGCGCGCTTCGATCTGATTCACGCGCACTGGACGACCCTGGCCCCTTATTTCTCGTCTTTTGCGACAACCCCGACCTTGATCACCTACGCATATATGGAAAGGGAGATCCACGAATACTATCGCCGGCACTTTCCGCATTGCCGGCCGGTTTGCGTCAGCCGGGCACAAACCAAATTGTTGGGGGATGAATCCATACCCGTCGTTTACAACGGGGTTGATTTGGCTGAGATTCGATTTAACGACAAACCGGAGGATTTTTTAATCGTCGTCGGCCGAATGACGCCTGGAAAAGGCATTGCCGACGCCATCCGTATCGCCAAGCGAGCTAAAACCAAGCTCCTCATTATCGGCCATGTTACCACTCACTTGCCGTGGAGCGAGGAGTACTTTCTCAAAGAGGTCAAGCCTCATATCGACGGCGATCAAGTCCGCTACATCGAGCGGTTAGCCTATCACGATATCGTACAGATAATGGGCAAGGCCAAAGGGTTCCTTTTCCCCCTGCAGTGGGATGAGCCGTTTGGCATGGTCGTCATAGAAGCGATGGCCGCAGGAACACCGGTGCTGGCGTACCGGCGCGGCGCAATGCCCGAATTGATCAAGCACGGTGAAACGGGCTATCTGCTCGAAAGCGAGGAAGCGATGGTCGAGATGACGCATCGAATCGATACGCTGGATCGCGCGCGCTGTAGGAGCTGGGTCGAGGAGCATTTTTCTGCGGAACAGATGATCGACGGCTATGAGCGGCTTTACAAACTGGTCGCGAGCGGGTAGTGGCGGCCTGAGGTCAAATCACAGCGCAGCCATGCCTAAAAAGCCATGGAACCTCAATCGACTGCTAAGCGAAAGTAGCTATTGGCGCTCGTGCATGCTTATAACTGCGGCACATCTGGAACTATTCGATTGGATCGGCAAACGCGAAAAAACTCCTGAATCCCTTGCTGCTTATTTTGGCGGCAGCGCGCCGGGGTGGGAGATCTTTCTCGACGCGCTGTGTGGCATGGGTTTATTGCGAAAACGCGAGGATCGTTACGCGAGTACGCTTGTTGCTTCGCGTTATCTCAGTGGTGACGCCGCGACTTTTCTTCTACCCGCCTATGACGCTTGGGAACTTTGGGGCGGGCTCGCATCTACCCTGGTGACCGGAAAGAGACCTGCCATTGAGAAACCCTTCTTCACGGATCCCAGAAAAGCAGAGCGGTTACTCCATGGTTTGGATCTCCATGCTCGAGAGATCGCGCCTCATCTGATCAAGAAACTGAGGTTGAGCGCCTGCAAGACGTTGCTCGATGTGGGTGGGGGCCTTGGAACATATGCCATTGCCTTTTGTCGTTTCTATCCTCGCCTTCAGGCAACCCTGGTGGAGCATCCTGCTATTGCTCCTCTGGCCCGTCGCGCCGTCAGGGAGGCGGGCATGGCGAAAAGGGTGCGGGTAGTTGGAATAGATTTTTCCCGAGTGGCTCTGCCGCAGGGATTTGATGCCGTATTTGTCTCCAATGTGCTTCATGCGCGCGGCATCACGGAAAACCGTTCCCTGGCTCGCCAGCTTCATAATTGTCTCAACCCCCAAGGGCAATTGATCTTGCGCGATATATTTATGACTCGGGATCGAGTTGCTCCTGAGTGGGGAGCGCTTTTTTCTGTCTTGCTCCTTTTGCACACACCCCAGGGACGCTGTTACGCTCTTGACGAAATTCTCGGATGGCTGCGTCAAGCGGGCTTCTCGCATATTACCCGACCATTCCGCTCCAGCCCGGTTCCGTTCGATCCCAACCAGGTTTTAATTGCCAAAAAGAGCTAGAGGCGCCGCTACACCCTCGGAAATCTCGGAACTAGACAACCCTTGAATTGTACGACTGTCTTGTGTAGATACCGGTCGACAAAGCTTTAAGAAGCGTTGTCGGACGGTTTCACCAATTCGAGTTGGAGGATCATTCCAAGCTCGTCTCGCGTTACCCATTCCTCGATGATCTTGCCCTCAGCAAAGCGAAAAATCGCAATCGCGTTCCAGGCGACGTTTTTTCCCGCGATATCGTAGCTACCGAAGCGAGAGCGCCATACGCCGCAGCCCACGCCTCGGTGTAAAAGTCGCACGACCAAACGGTCTGCCGATCCGAAAATGTCGAGAATCTCCGTGGCAAACTCCGCGAATGTTTCCTTGCGGCGCGCCGCCACCCCGCGCACGGCGTCGATCCCGGTGACAATTCCTCCGGGGCGATGCATCACGCACTGGGGATGGAAAAGCTCCTCAACGATCTCTATTTTCCCTTCATCGAGCACATCGCGAAAGTATCGGCGCACTAGGGTTTCTTGTTCCGACGACGAATCGGCTAGGCTATTCTCAGCCATTGAGACTCGATTTCTTCTGGATCTCACGCACAGGTCTCGCATGAATTCTTAGATTGCTCGATCTCGCTTACCGCCATACGGGTAAAGCTAAAATCTGCGATCTTCGCAACCGAGACCTCCCGCGACACCTTCAGTGCCTGTTTGGAATTGGCGAGGAACTCCTGCATTGCCTCATCCGACACAAGTTCCGTATCCGCGTGCGACTTGACCTTTTCTTCGCGGATCAAACCGGCCACCCCGTGATCGTGGATGCCGGACACCTTCGCCAGTAAATATAAAAACTCGGCTTTGTTCGCTTTTAAAAAGCGGTCGCCCATCAACGCTGTCTCGATCGTCCGGACAACCATGTCTGGTTCGATCCGGCTTTTCTGTCCCTTGGTCACGAGGCCGCCCAGAGGAGTCTCGAGTAGGTCCCGCAGGTGAGAGCGCTCGCTGACGGTAAGGCGTAATCTCATTGCACCCTACTCGCAAAGGCGAGCTGCCGTCAAGTTGGGCGCCATAGCGTCGACGCTTTCCCCGGGTTTCGGTTTCCGCGTTGACTAATTCAGCCGGGCGGTGTTAACTTCGATCGGGAAAAGGAGCGTCGATCATGGACTCAAAGATTCGTTATCTTGCCATTGTTAGCGAACGACCCGAAGCCCTGGCGCAGTTTTACTCCACTCATTTCGCGATGCGTGAGCTCGGCCGCTCCGCAACGGGCGATGTTGCGCTCACCGATGGCTTTTACAATATATCAGTACTCAAGCAAAGGGACGGCGCCGCCGCGCTTGGCATCAGCCACTTTGGCATCGCCATCGATGACATAGGCGAAATCGAAACCCGGCTCAAAAAATTTTTTCCCAAGAGCGAGATTTCTCGGGAGGAGGGCGGTCAGTTTCATGGAGACTATCGCGTGAACGATCCCTATGGTCAAGTGGTCAGCCTTTCCACTCATCGGTTCCAAACCCCCATCGCGGAGCGGACCTTTCCTTGCATTCGCCACATGGCCATGTGTGTCCCGAACAACGACGAGGTTCTCGACTTTTATGTCAACGTATTCGGTTTTAGAGAATCAACTACCAGCAAAAAGATACGCGCAGAGAACAGAGTCGTGCGCTGGGCCGCAGATGGCGAAACGGCCATGGCCATCCTGCCGGATCGCCAACGTCGAGACATGAACGAGAGAGAGAGTCCTAGGGACGGCCTCAACCACTTTGGCTGGCTCGTCACCGATATCGAAACGTTTTTAGACTCCTTGCCGCAAGGCTGCATCAGCAAGCGGCCGAGTAGCCGGCCCATGGCTGAGTATCGCGGCTTCGACCCGGATCGAAACCCTTTTGACATCTCCCAAGACAAGGGTTATGAGATCGACGTCGATCGCTGGGTTCACGGATAGCCCTGCCGCTGGAACCGCTTTCACGCCGACTGAACCTTCACTCGTGCGCTGCCCTAGCGGTTTTGTGTGAAGCGAGTAACCCTGCGCGCAGAAAAAACGATGTCGCAAACCATCAGAGCTAAAATAGGCTTTTTAGGCCCGAGCCCACCCTCAGCTTCACATATCCGCAAGGTGCAGCGTTTTGTGCCGGCGGACGTAGAGTTGAACTTCGAGCAATTGACGCTTCACGACGGCAATCTAAACGACGTAGGGGGCAAACTCGATCTGATCGTTGAGCGGGCCGGGCAGTTGTCGAAAGAGTATGGATGGGACGGGCTTATTTTTCCCGGCGCTCCCAGGGAAGTGCTGAATCCTGAATTGTTTCCTCGCTTATCCCTGGCGCTGAATATCCCGGTGGCGACCGCGCTGCGTTCATCGGCCGCCGCGTTGCGGGCTCTGTCAGCCAAGCGAGCGCTTCTCTTGACTCCGTTTGACGAAATGTTAAATGGTCTCATTAAACAGTTTCTCGAGAACCTAGGAATAGCTACCGTTTCTCCTTTAAAAACCTTGCGGCACTATACCGACGCGCTTAGCCTGTCTCCTGCCGATGTTGCGGCGCTGACGCAGAACGCTTTTCGTCAACAGGACGTTGTCGACGCGATTTATTTTCAAGGAGCGGTCCTCGATCCGCTGGAGGTCATGGAGACCTTAGAAAACGAACTCAAAGTTCCAATCGTGGCGAGCAACGCCGCCATGGTCTGGTTCATGTTATCCAGATTAGGGTTGAACAATCGAATAGTCGGGTATGGGAAGCTTTTATCCTCATGGCCGATGCTGCCCGACGGCGAGGGATGAACATCATGGAAAAACCAACGAAACGATCATTGGCACGCGCTTCCACGGACGTTTTAGCGAGCGCCCATTTGTCTTTTTTCTGTTCTCCTGGGAGAGCGGCTTTTCGGAAAGCCGCGGTTTTTGTGGCGACGCTCGGGGCATTCGGGGTTCTGCTATCCACCGTCGCAGACGCCCAGAGCAGCTTTTATCAGGGCAGGACGATGTCTTATGTGGTGGGTTTGCTGGCGGGAGATTCCACGGATCTTTGGGCCCGTGCGGTCTCCCGCAACATGGTGAAGCATATACCCGGCAAGCCCAACGTTATAGTACAGAACATGCCCGGCGCAGGCGGGCTCATCGCGACCAACTACCTCTATGGCGTGGCTAAGCCCGACGGTCTTACCCTGGGCTCAGTATCGGCGGGCCACTATTTTCACCAGCTTGCAGCGCAAAAGGAGGCGCAGTTCGATTGGCGAAAATTGACCTGGATTGGATCCTCTTCGCGCCACGAATATGTGTTCGTCATGCGCGCCGACGCCCCGTTCAAGTCCATGGACGACATCCGCACGGCGAGCGAACTGCCCAAGTGTTCCGCCACCGCTGCGGGATCGGCCAGTCACCTCACCCTAAAGATGCTGGAGGAAGGGCTCAACATCAAGTTCAACATCGTCACCGGATACAAAGGCGGATCAGAGCAGGATTTGGCGATCGAGCGCGGCGAAGTTCAATGCCGCGGCATCACGACGGCGGCTTTTCTGGGCCGCAGTCCGATGCTGGGGTGGGTGAAAAAAGGATTTCTCCGGATTCTCGTCCAGACCCCTAAAAAGCGCAACCCAAGGCTTCCCGACATTCCTACGGTTTATGAGTTGATGGATCGTTACCGCGTGCCGGAGAAAAATCGCCGCATCGCTTTGGTTCTTCTGGGGACGGATAATTTCGGCAATTTCCCCACGGCCGCCACACCCGGGATTCCGCCGGATCGAGCAAAGATCTTGCGCGACGCCTACGCCAAAGCTCTCAAGGAGCCGGAGTTTCTCGAAGAGGCGAAAAAGCGATCCTGGGAAGTCGATCACATAAGCTGGGATGAGCTCCAGTCTTCGGCGAACGAGGTGATTGACCAGCCACCCGACATCGTCGAGCGCATCAAGCAACTATTGGGAACCAAGTAGTTCAGTGGGCGCCAAAGACGCGACGGAGGATGCATGACGGATTACAAGAGCAAAGTATTGCCGCGCTTTCGTTACGGCGTGATTCACCCGCGAGCCCATGAGAGCCTGCAACGGGGTCCCGGCTACCAGCTCTATCGGCTGGTGCCCCTCGACGTCATGGAGCTTTCCACCGGACTTGGCCTCGAAAACTACACCCCCGAAGGCGTCGAAAAGGCCATCGCCAACTACTGGAGCTGCGTCGAAAGGCTCGCCAAGGAAAAGGCCGACGTCATCATTTTCGGCGGCGCGCCGATCTCAGCCGTCTTGGGGCGGCCGCGGGTGCTCGAGCTATTAAAGGCGACGAAAGATAAAACCGGCATCACGGCGGACGCGCCATTGGAAGCGCTCATTTCCGCTATGAACCATCTGGAGCTCAAGACCCTGGCCATAGGCAGCCGCTGGGCTGACCCGGTCAATGAAGCGATGATCCGTTATTTGGAGTCGGCGGGCATTAAAGTCGTCGGCATCACCAAAAGAAACCAGTGGGCCTCCGAGGCGTTTGCCATGACGCTGGAGCAAGGTTTGGATACGGCGCTAGAGGTCGGACGCGAGGCGGCAAAAACAAATCTCCAGGCGGAAGGCATCGCGGTGCCCGGAGGCGCGGCCATGTCCCTCCATGTAATCCCCGCCCTGGAGGCGGAGTTTGGCAAGCCGGCTTTTACCAATATGAGCGGCGAGGTTTGGAACGATCTGGTGCGCCCCGGCATTATCCCGCCGGTCGAAGGATGGGGCTGTCTGCTCGCCAATCGTCGCCGACCTGGATAGCTCCGCATTTGCCGAGCCCAACTTCCAGTTCAAATGACGTGCAACATTCTGATTCAAGACTGCGATTCCGAACGGCCCCCCGTGATGACGCCGTTGAGGCTCCAGATGCCGTCCCCCTGACTCGAGATGTGAAGAAAAACGAAGCAGTAAAATACCGCCAGCTCGCCGCCGTTCGAGATCGGCCAGAATCCCTGGGGGAAATGGGCCATGAAATAGGCCGCCGCCATCAATCCGCTGGCCAAAAACGCCGCCAGGCCGCTGAACAAACCGAGCGCCACCAATAGTCCTGCGATTAACTCGATGACCCCGGCCACCCCGATGAGCGAAAACAGCGGCGCCGGGGCGCCGTTGACCCCGCCGAACCAGCCAAAGACCTTTTGCAGGCCGTGAAGCGCGAAGAGAAGTCCGACCATGATTCGCATGATCGCATAGATCTGCGCCGAATAATTTCCCAGAATCGTCGCCATAAGAAAACCTCCTTGAATCGCCCTGACGTGGCGCCTCGAATCGTTTAGAGGAAAACCGATTCGAGTCAGTCATTATTCTCGCAGCAAATCGGCCCAGCGCTCCTTGCACGCCACCGCGATACGCAGCCGTTCCCGATGTTGCTCCACCTGCTTTGTCCCCTGTTTGAGCGTGTGGTGGGCAAAAAATTCCGTGACGTCCGCCTCCAGAGTTGGCGTGACCAGTCCGACGATACCCTCCAGCATCCGGGGAATCGAGTTATCGGGGTACTGGCGCAGCATCTCGTCCCAGTGTTCCTTTAAAAATAACCATGCTTTCTCTCGCGCGTCCTTGTTTAACAAAATGCCGCGCATCAAGTAAGGAGAGTTCTGAGTGCGCACTTCTCCGTTGAGAGTCAGTGCCAATGTGCGATCAATCAACTCGCGGCCGCGAAAGCCGGCCAGCGCAAAAAGGTATCGCGTCTCCTCCTGAGGAGTCTCGGCTTTTTTGAATTTGGCGTAGAACTTTTCGTAATCTTGGCCATCACCCGTATGAGCCACGATGGCGACCAGCGCCGGAATCAAATTCCTTTCAACGGAACCGGGATTTTTTTCGTAGTCAGAAAAAAGGCTGCGGGCGCGTTCTTGGCATGAGCCATCATCGCCCAAAATCCCCAGAGCGCCGATGAGATCGCCGCGAAGCTGACGAACCAATTCGGCCTCCCCTTCCCGTGGCGACCAGGAGAGTCGCTCCAGCGCTCCGCCGAAAAGATTTTGCGTCTTTTTTTGCAGCGCGCGATTCTGATGATCGTCCAGTATCCGGTTTAACTGATGACAAGACGCGATGACCGAGGCCCACACGTTTATGTCAGCTTCGTCAAGGAACAGTCCGATTAGATTCAAATAGTGCGTTAACGGACTCAGACCTGCAAGGGTGGTGGCCCAGGCGTCGTTCACCAGATTAAATCGCTCCACCGCCAAAAGATTTTTTTGCAGCCCCTCTTTGAGGGCGGCCATTAAATCGTCGCTGTAACGGATACGGTAGAAGCCATGCCCCCCGGCGTTGACCACAATCGATTCGACATCATCGGGTAGCTCGACTCGTATACGAGGCTCGGTCAATAATAAGGTTTGATGGACTTCCCCTCGCTTCGTATGTGTCCTTAAAAAAATGGGAACATGCCATTTTCGTTCCGGACTCTCGCTGTTCGGCAGATATTGAAAGATACTCTGCCAAAGGATTAGCCCCTTCCCGTCCCTCTCAATGGTGATCAGAGGAAATCCCGCCTGAAAAATCCATGAATCCATCAGGGCACGCACCGGCTTCAGCGTGGAATCTTCGAGGGCATCCCATAAATCCGTGGTCTCCGCATTTCCGTACTCGTGGCGGCGCAGGTACAGCCGGATGCCGTCACGAAAGGCCTCCGCCCCCAGGAACTGTTCCAACATGCGCAGCACCGATGCTCCCTTCTCATAAGTCAGCACGTCGAACATGCCGGCGGCTTCTTCCGGCCTTCCCACCGGAAACTCTATGGACCTTGTACTTCTTAGGCCATCCACCTGCATCGCGGCGGCTCGTGATACGGTAAAGCTGTCCCATCTGCGCCACTCGGGTTTCCAGGCGTCCACCGCCAGCATTTCCATGAAAGTCGCAAACGCCTCGTTTAACCAGAGCCCGTTCCACCACTTCATGGTGACCAAGTCCCCGAACCACATATGGGCATTTTCGTGGGACACGACATCCGCGACTCGTTCCAATTCGCTCCTTGTCGCTCTTGCTTCGTCGACGAGCAATGCGGTTTCGCGGAACGTGATCGCTCCAAGATTTTCCATCGCGCCTGAGGCAAAGTCCGGTATCGCGATCAAATCCAACTTATCCCCGGGATAGGCGATGTCGTAATAGTCGCTGAAGAAAGACAATGAAAAGCGGCCGATCTCCCGCGCGAAACCGGCGAGATGAACCTTTCCGGGGACTGCCCAGACCCGTAACGGCGCGGTGTGCACCATGGCCGGCCCGGTCGCTTCAAACTCACCGACGATAAAAGCCGCGAGATAAGTGGACATCTTCATCGTGTCGGCAAAAACCACCTCTTTTTTTCCGGATTCGGGCAGAACATTTTCGCGAACCACCCTGGAATTAGAAATGGCCGTCAAACCGCTATCGATCACCAGCGTCACCTGGTAGACCGCCTTGAAAGCCGGCTCATCCCAGCAGGGAAATGCCCGCCGCGCATCCGTCGATTCAAATTGCGTCGAGGCGAGCGTCTTTTCGAGCCCGCTGTTATCTTTGTAACTGCTGCGGTAAAAACCGTGAAGCTTATCGTTAAGTATGCCAGCAAAAGCAATGTGCAGACTCCAACGGCCAGGCGTCAGAGACTCGGGGAAATCAAAAGTCGCCTGCTCATTTTCAACATCAAGGCTAACGGCGCCCTTCATCCCCCTGCCGTCCGACCCGTTAATTTCTACCGTCTGCAGTTCCAGCTCCGCGGCATTGAGAATAATCCGCTGAATCGGCTCATGAACTTGGAGAAAGACCCGCTCCTCCCCTGCAAAGGTTGCAGCGAACAGGTCCGGCGTCAGCCGGATCTCGTAACGCTCCGGAGTTACTGTGTTTGGCAATCTGTATGGTTTTTGTTCGGCCATAGTTGCTCCGATAAAATTGTTACTCAGAATTCTTTATCGACTCTTGTCAGCTACGAGGCCGCTAGAACGTTTATGTTTCCGCGCGCAGCGCCTCGAGCGCCGAGCGGCGGAAAATACCCCAGCACCCCGATACCCCCGCAATAATCGTAAGTCCGCTCACCAGGACGACAATGACCGCAATAGGCGCCGGCGCAATCGCCGTCCACACTTTAAAAAAATAAAGGCCGAGGGCCCAGCTGGCAACGACCGCGAGCAGCGCCCCCGTAAGAGCGGCAAGGGCACCCAGGAAACAATACTCCGCGACGACACTGATGATGACTTGACGCCTATCCGCGCCGAGGGTTCTCAGCAAAATGAGTTCCTTGATTCGTTGACCGCGGCTGCTCAGCACCGCGCTCCCCAGTACCGCGAGGCCGGTTAGAATGGCAAATAGCGCGATGAAACGGACCGCCTGCGTCACCTTGGCGAGCACCGAGTTCAAGGTGTTGAGAATGAGCGTCAAATCAATGGCGGAGACATTGGGGAAGCGGTTGACCAGAGCCCGTTGAAAATTTGCCGATGCCTCGGGGGAGCCCGCGCGCGCCGCGACAGCGTAAAACTGCGGAGCCTCTTCCAGAACGCCCTCGGGAAACACGACAAAAAAATTGGGGCGTACGCGGTCCCACTCGACCTCACGCAGGTTTGCCACCCGCGTCAGCAGCGGCACCCCTTGAACCTCAAAGAGCAATGGATCGCCTAGCTTCACCCCGAGCGTTTGGGCGATGCCTTTTTCCAATGACACCGGAATAGAGTCCAACGGACCGTTGACCTTTCCCTGCCATACTCCCTCGATCATTTTTTCGGTGCCGGAGAGATGGCTGCGATAGGTCGAGCGGTATTCGCGCCTGAGCGCCCACCGTGGAACGGCCGATGCCGGATCCGAGCGAAGCTCCTCGACGCGCCTCCCCTTGACCGCAGCCAGCCGCATCGTCACCACGGGAACCTCATCGTAAAGAGTTACGTCGAAGGATTTTAGCAGTTCACCAATGTTTCGCCGCTGGTCCCGCTGCACGTCGAATAAAACCAGGTTGGGCTCGCCGACACCGGCGCGCTCCTCAGCCTGGTCCACCAGAAAACTCCGAACGCTGTAAAGCGTCACCAGCAAGAAGGTGCCGAGACCAATGGCCAGCATAACCGCGGTGGTTTGGTTGTTGGGACGGTGGAGATTGGCCAGCCCCTGGCGCCAGGGAAATGACAACAGCGGCGGGGCAAATCGGCGCATCGCTGCGGAGAGCCCCCGCGCGGCAAGAACGATCAGGCCGAACGCCCCCAGTACCCCAGCTGTAAAATAAAAGCCGTTACGCCAGCCTCCGCTCGTGACCACCGCAAATACTCCCACCATGACCACGATCAGAAAACAAATCATCCACAGCCAGGGATCGCGTGCTTGTCCTCGCGCTTCGTAAGCCGAGCGAAGCGCCAGCAGCGGTGAGATCTTTCTCAACGGCACCAGGGGAATGAGGGAAAAGAGGACAGCCGTGCCCAGGCCCACCGCGAATCCGACCCCGATCCCGGCGGTTGCAACCGACGTCACGGTGGACACCGGCAAAAAATCTTTGAGTGCGAGAAATACCCAGTGCTGCAACGCGGTGCCCAACAGGGCGCCGATGACGGAACCCGCCAGCGTCATCACGGAGGTTTGAATCAGATACACGAAAACGGTTTCCCTCGGGCTCGCGCCGATACAGCGCAGCACGGCGATAGTTGAAAATTTGTCTTTGACATAAACATGAATGCCGCTCGCCACGCCGACTCCCGCGAGCAGTACGGCGACAAAAACGGCCAGGCGAAGATAGCGGGAAAGGTTCTCCATCGCCAGCGCAATGGTCGCGGTTCGGCGGCGTACCGTGTCCGCCTCCAGCCCCAGGCGCTGCAGCTCCGGAGTCATTTTTTCTACCCACGCATCGACATTCATCTCGGGAGAGAGCTTGAAATAGACGCGATATCGAACCAGGCTGCCTTTTTGAATCAGCTGGGTCTGATCCAGCCGCGAAAGGGGAATGTAAACCCGGGGACTGATCAGGGAAAAGGCCAAAGTCTCGCCCGGAATTTTTCTCAGTTTCCCCTTGATGACAAATTCCCCGTCTCCGATTCGCAGCCGGTCTCCGACCCTGGCGTTAAACTGAAGCATGACATTCTCGTCCACCAGCGCGTGGGAACCGCGCTGAAAATCCCCCACGGCTGATTTCGGCTCGGTCTCCAGGGCGCCGTAGAACGGGAAATTGCCGCTGACGGCCCGCACCTGAACCAGCCGCGCATCTCCGCTGGCGGGGAAATAGGCCATGGAAGCGAATCCAATCTGTCTCGATTGCTCGCCGCCGAGCGAAGCGATCAGCGCCTCGCTCGACTCGGAAAAAGTCTGGCGGCTGTCAATTGCCAGATCCGCCCCCAACAGGCTTTTCGACTGTCGTTGAATCGCGGATTGTAAATTATCGCGAAATGAATAGGCCGTGACAACGGACATGACTCCGAGAATTACGCAGGACATGGAGAGCAAGAGATGCTTGACCCCGCGCCGGCCGTCGCGCAGCGCCATGCGCCAGATCCAACGCCTATTCATGGCCGTCCCGGCCCTCGCTCTCCGTGGTTCGTGAGGCTGCAATTTGCGTCTGGGTGTTGTCTTTAACCAACCGTCCCGCTTTCAGACCGATAACGCGACTCGCCCTTTGCGTGAGCTCCATGTCATGGGTCACCAATATCAGAGTCGTGCCGGCGGACGCATTGAGCGCGAAAATCAGCGAAACGATCTCTTTGGCGGTTTCGGCGTCGAGATTGCCCGTAGGCTCGTCGGCGAAAAGAATACTGGGCCGGTTGATAAAAGCCCGGGCGATGGCGACGCGCTGCTGCTCGCCGCCGGAGAGCTGAATGGGATAATGGTCTGCGCGACTCTCGAGCCCTACCTGCTGCAACAGCTCCGCGGCGCGGCCCCGCGCATGATTTTCGCCGCTGATCTCCGCCGGCACCATGACGTTCTGCAGCGCTGTGAGAGATGGAATCAGCTGAAAACTCTGAAAGATAAAGCCGATGTGTCGGTTGCGTATCCGCGCCAGAACCTCCTCACTGGCAAGGTGCATGGCATGACCGTCGAAGAGCACCGCACCCTCGGTAGGCCGCTCCAATCCGGCGCAAATGGCAATGAGGGTCGTCTTGCCGCTTCCCGAAGGTCCCACCACAGCCGCGGCGCTTCCTTGAGCGATATCAAAAGAGACATCCTGAAGGACCCCGAGGGTTTTCGCGCCGCTCTTAAAAAACTTGCTCAAATGCTTTACGCTTAAGATGATAGAAGAGCTCATAAAAAATTTATAGGATTCACCAACGAAAAAGGCTTACTGAGGAGTTCATTGGTTAGTAGACATTGGAACCCATGGGACAAGGCCTGGAAGGCGTGGGCGCCAGCCCTTGGGAATCTCAAATTGCAGATTGCAAATCTCAGAGAGCTCAATTTGAATTTTGAGATCTGGCATTTGCGATTCCGAGCGCCAGCGAGGACCATGGTGGCCGATATGGCACCGCCCTATTGCCCACGCTTGGAAGGGCTTGCCCCACGGGGTTTGTAGAATCAAGGTTGTCAAGCTACTTTAATAATGGTCCGACCAATGTCGTCTAAATTTAGAATGTTTCGCGACTCGACACAACTCGTTACGTACAACAGGGCCATCGGCACACTGGTTTTTTGCCTAATGGCTCTTTGGGATCTCAGCTTTGCGACGGCGGCTCCACGCGTCATTCTTTTTCTCGGTGACAGCATCACCGCGGGCTACGGCCTGGAGCCGACTCAGGCCTACCCTGCCCTGGTACAGGAAAAAATTGACGCCAAGGGGTGGAATTTCAAAGCCGTCAATGCCGGTCAAAGCGGCGATACAACGGCCGGGGGCCTGGCCCGCATGGATTGGCTGCTGAAAAACAAGATCGATATTTTAGTTCTCGAACTGGGAGGCAACGATGGCCTGCGCGGCCTCCCCGTGGAAGTCACCAATAAAAATCTCCAGGCGATCATGGATCGCACCAAAGGGCGTTACCCCAATGCCAAGATTATTCTGGCCGGGATGAAGGTGCCGCCCAATATGGGACGCGACTACGCCCGTCGGTTTGAGGCTATTTACCGCGAGCTCGCAGCCAAAAATAAAACCGCGCTGATCCCGTTCGTACTTGAAGGCGTCGGCGGCGTGCGCGAGTTAAATTTTCCCGACGGGGTCCATCCCACCGCCAAAGGACAGGAAATCGTCGCGGAAAACGTTTGGAAGGTTCTGGAGCCGGTGTTGCGCAATCTCAACAAAAACTGACTCACCACGAAGCTCACGAAGGCCACGAAGAATTATTATATGAAACCTTTTAACCTTCGTGCTCTTCGCGCCCTTCGTGGTGAAAGACATCCTTTGTTCTTGGTTGCGGCGCAGCCGCGTTGGGTTCTTCATGTCCTCGTGGTGCGAATGAAATTCTGTGGGTGGTCTTGACACAGTCATTACAACTGAATCATAGTCGACTCTGTTTTTAGCGACTATCGCGCCCGCCCACGGCGCGCGGAGGAAACAACATGGCAGTTCGACTCATCGTCACCATCACCGCCAAGCCTGGAAAGGGCACGGAACTGGCGCAGTCCTACAAGGCGCGCTGCGCCGAAATAATGGTGGAACCCGGCTGCGAGCAGTTCGAGGTTTTTCAAAGCGTCGTCAACCCCGACAAGCTGGCGATCCTGGAGCGCTGGACCGATCAGGCAGCCCTGGACGTCCACGCAAATGTAAACCAGACGCGCCCGTCACTCCACGCCGAGCTGCGCACCGGGCGCGGCGAGCGTGAGGACTACGTTTACAATCGCACCCGGTAGTAAAAGCTACTGACGACGTCCACAACCTGTTGTATGTTGGATGAACACTTTGTTGTTAAAGACCAGATGAATTTGTAGCAACCGCTTAAACCCTGTAACAGGGTAAGGAATACGCTGACCGCCTCATTGGATGGTTAATTTCTCTTACTGGATCCATATGCATTAATCAGGCATGCTGATGCATATGAGGACGACACTCAACATCGACGATTCTCTCCTTCGCAGCGCTGCTAAGCTCACTGGAGTCAAAGAGAAAACTTCTCTGGTGCGCCTCGGGCTTGAAGCCCTAATCGCCAAGGAAAGCGCCCGTCGCTTGGCCACTCTTGGAGGAACCGAGAAGCAGATTCGCACGATCCGAAGGCGGCGCTCTCGTAGCGCGGCATGATTCTCGTTGACACGTCGGTCTAGACCACCCACTTCCGAGCGGGAAATGACCGCCTCAAGGGTCTGCTTCTGGATGAACAAGTTCTTTGCCACCCGTTCGTCGTAGGTGAGTTGGCATGTGGAATGTTGCAGAAACGGGGCGAAATTCTGCGCATGTTGAATGCCTTGCCTGCCGCTCACTTGCTGGAAAACGAGGAAGTCATGACCTTTATAGAGGAGAAGCAATTATACGGGCATGGCATCGGCTGGATCGACGCACATCTTCTCGCGTCCTCGCTGCTCACAAGGTGCTCAATTTGGACCTTTGACAAACCGCTTCGGCGAGTTGCGGCAACTCTGGACGTCCTAACGTGAATCTTCGGCATCGCAATCCCCGGTCGCAGCGAGCGTTAAGCTAGCCTGCCGTAAGCGCGGGCACAGAGGCATCGGGACAGTTCCTGACTCCTGCGAAACTTGAGTAAGTGATTGCTTGCTATGTCCGGCGAAGGGTCGGGTCGGCGAGCATGGTGTCCTCGCCGGCGGCTGTGCGGTGGCGCTCGCCTATTACCTCGTGGCGAACGGGACCCAACTCCCGGCGCAGCGGGATTTGGGTGCTGGCGTGATTCTTCTTTTGGTCCCAGGATGCGTCGGTGGCGTGGTATTCGGCTACGTAGGAGGCTGGCTATCGAGGCGATCGCTGTGAGACTCATTTCGGTTCGATAATTTACAGAGGTGAATGCGGTGTCCGATCGCCAACTTCTCGGAATACTCCCCGCGCTCGTTGTGCCCGGCGTAGCATATCTCGCTCTTGTCGCCGCGTGGACACGCATCTTACTCTGTTGTTAACACTCGTTGGCATTATCGTTGCGCTTGTCCTTCAAGTCCGCGGCCGGATAGAAAAATCGTGCCGGCGAGATAAAAAAGAGGACATTCAGAACGTTTGGGCCTAACTAACGAATGGAGAAGGACGCGGCGGAAGAGTCTATTCATTGCCGCGTCTCTCACTCAAAAAGTTGTCGATCGCATCCGTCTTGACTCCCAAAGTGGTATGAAGCATCGTCATACCGTGAGGTGAGCCATGGCCAGGTCCAAAGTCGCAATTTCATTAGGTGAGTCCACCCTGAATCGGCTCGATCAGCTGGTTAAGAAGCAAGTCTTTCCCAACCGCAGCCAGGCCATTGAGGAAGCCGTTGCGGAAAAACTCGCACGGATCGAGAAAAGTCGTCTCGCCCAAGAGTGCGCCAAACTCGATCCAACTTTCGAAAAAGCGCTTGCGGAAGAGGGGCTATCGGAGGATTTGGCGGAATGGCCCGAATATTGAGGGGTGAGATCCGCTGGGCTGACTTGAATCCGGCACGGGGGCGAGAACAAGCGGGGCAGCGCCCAGTCTTGATTTTGAGTCAGGACGTGTTCAATGACCGCTCCGGAACTGTGATTGCCGTTGCTCTTACAATCCAGCCTCAACGCGCCGGATTTCCTTTGACGCTTGAACTTTATGCGAAAGGGCACCCGAAAAAATCTTGGGTGAAAATCAGCCAGATTCGAACGCTTGCGGTCGAAAGGATTGGCAAGATCATTGGTAGAGCGTCTCCAGAAGAACTGGCTCAAGTTGTCGAAGGATTGAACGAGATTACCGGAACCTAACAAACGGCTTGAGCCAATTCCGGCTCAGCCTTACGCGTTGGGCTGTCAGTGATAGTGGAAAAGTCAGTTACAAGAACAGTCGTTGCGGGGATCGCTGGTGGGTTGGCGTTGAACGTCGCCATGTTGCTAACATTTCGACTGATAGGGTTTGGCTGGGATGGCGGCGGTATCCTCCTCGATCCATCGGTTCAGAGCGGGAAGTTGATAGCCGTATGGACGGAGATGGAACCGCTTCCACTGGTGGTCTCGAACCCCATCCCTATTCTCGGCGGGCTTATGTTGTTCGGCATAGGCCATGCATTTGTTTACCGGTGGCTATCCCCCGCGTGGCCATCCGGGGTCGTAAGCAGAGCAATTCGACTCGCAGCCCTCGTCTTTTTCCTCACTTATCTTTTTTGGGAATTTTTCACACCGCTCAATCAGTTTGGAGAGCCGCTATTGCTAGTTGGGTTGGAACTTGTATTTTGGGCGATAATTGCCCTTGCCGAAGCTTTCGCAATTTCCGCTGTAATGGAAACTGCGAGGAGTTAGTTTTATGAAAAGAACTCTCAATTGGCAACTCTATGTCTCTGGCTACACGCTGCTCTTTGGGCTGCCGCTGTTAACGGTACCGAACGAAGTGATTCCCCTTCTGGGCTTTAAGGTGACGGGGGAGCCTTGGGTCCGGTTGGCGGGAATGTTCCTGCTATCGCTGTCCTATATTTCGTTTGGCATCTATCGGGAAAAGGCAATCCCGATGCTTTCCTACAGTATCACCGTAAGGGCTTTTATTTTCGTGGTGCTTCTTTCGCTGGCGATTGGTGGTCATCCTCCCTTTCTATACGCTATAGCAGCAATTGTTGGTATTGGTGTCGTGGGATCAACCGTATCCTATGTCGCGGAGAAACGAATCTCTATCGCCTAACAAGGCGATGCACCGGGGAGATAATTCCGGGGCACAATACTGATTTTGTAGACTGAAGCCATCGGGCTGGGCTACGGTTTCGCGCATGGCGCGAATTTCCAGAGTCACGGCCCCCGGGTATCAGCATCGCGTCACTCGGCGTGGTCTACGATCCATTCTCATCTGCCAAACTGATGGCGATCGAAGGGCCTACCTTGACTTCATGGCGGATGAATTGAATCGCTATGGCATCGAGGTTTTAGCCGGTTGTTTGATGACGCATCATACCCATCCGATCGTAGTTCCAACCGACGCCTCAGTATTGTCGCGTGCGGTGGGTGAGGCGCACCGACGATATACACGGATGAAGAATTTTTCCAAAGGCGTGCGGGGGTATCTATTTTAGGGTCGATTCGGCTCGTGTGTATTGGACGAGCGACATTTGTTGGCCGGTGCCCGCCATGCAGAACGCAATCGGGTGGCAGCGGGGATGGTACGGGAGGCGGAGAAAAGAACCCTTCGATCACCTGCGCGCTCCGAGACGCCTCAAGCACAGTCCAGCCAACCCAAACCACCCTGGCTTGCTGCGAAATTTATTATTCCGCTGACACGAGAACAAAACTCACTTATTGTTGAAGCGCAGGTTAATGGAAGGGGGCCATTCAAGTTCGTCCTGGATACGGGTGCTACTTTAACTACGATTTCCCCATTTACGGCGACGCAGTTAGGCGACCCCTGCTGTGGCGACCCGATCCTTCTATCTGTGGTCGGCGGTACGGTTGCCGCTCCTTCGGTTGAGATCGACAGCGTAAAACTTGGTGGGGCAGAGGTCGGAAACTTACAAATAGCCGTCGTGGAATCTGGAGCGCGATATCGGGGACTTCTAGGGATGGATTTTCTGTCCGATTTTCACTATGAGAACAGTCACAACCAACTGACACTCGTTCCGCAACCAGGCCCGCACGAGAGGCATTCGCTACGGTGATGGCAGGCAAAAATTCGTTTCTGGTACACGGTCAAAAATTTCGTTGACCAAAAGCGCGCGGCAGGGAAGACCCAGAAGGAGCGGGAGGCTGCTGAAAGAATGCGGCGGCATGTCGACGAAAGAATTTACGATCTCGAACTTAGGGCTTCTCGTGCAGCAGTCCCGCGAGAACTAAGACAAAAAGGTCATTCTGAGATAGCCCGGGTTTGACGGACACCTAAATAGGGGACAAAGCCCCGGTAAAGAGGTGTTCGATGTCCAGGTGACGCAGCTTCGGCGCCGAGTTTAAGCGCGAAGCAGTGCGCTTGCTGGATAGCTCGGATAAGCCAGCGGCGGACCTTTGCCCAGCGCTTGGGGTGCCTCGCAATCGGCTGTATAAGTGGAAAGAGAAGTTAACGAACCGTAGAGATGGAGCGTTTCCCGTTCGGTCTGATCGGGTCATGATCGGGTAAAGTATGGAGTTGAATAGAAGTTCACCGCGAATGAGATTGCGACATCGACTGTTTACGGTCCGCTTCCTCGCGGCGCGAAATGTAAGTTTAACGATAGCCACCTAAGCGGACCGCGTAGGGTCGCGATGGCGTGAGCCGCTTCTTTCCTGGGTCGACGACTAAACCCAACGCTTCCAATGCTTCGACGCCGAGAATTGGCTCATCTACCTTGCCAACGAGCACCGTGGTGGGAGCCTCGCGGCCGTCGACCTGTGCTATTGCAATATCGGCCCCCAGCCGAATGCGCCGCCCATCTGCAAGACGCACTCTCACAGATCTTCGCGGGCGTTTTATGCCCAACTTTTCGGCCAGTAGCGGGGAGATAACCGAATAGGTCGCGCCCGTATCCACTAGCATCCGTACGGTCACCGTCTTTTCGCCTTTCAGCCGCACCTTTTGGTGAATGTGTCCCACTTTAGCGACTTCCTGACCGTACGCTAGCAAAGCGATCATCTCGACGCAACATAATAGTTTCAATCAAGTGAAACTTTAAAAAAACAGGCGGACGGTCCACCGCGCCGTGAGTTTTCAGTTGCTAGTTCCGGCGCAGGCGCGGGTCGGCGAGCGTGGTGTCCTGACCCGGCGGCGCGTGGTCCACCGCCTCTTCGAGGGTATGCTTCGGCACCCATTCTTCCGGCCGGCGCGCTTCGCTTTCCCAATCGACCTTGTCAAGCCCCCAGAAGATTTCCAGAGCGTGGCCGTCGGGGTCGCGAAACTCCACCGACACCTGCGAGCCCGCGCGTCGCCGGCCGTGGAAGTCCACCGCCACGCCGTTTTCCTCGAGATAGTCCCTCGCGCGAAATACCTCGTCGATGGTCGAAACCTCGAAGGCAAGATGATGCAATTCGCGCTGCTTGGATATTTCTGAGCCCTGGCCAACCAGACCGACGCCGTGATGGTCGTCGTTGAAGCGCATGAAGACCATGCGGCCTTTGACCATGCTGTCGGGGTAGACGTCGGAGACTTTGAAACCCAGCACCTGGGTATAAAATTGAACCGAAGCATCAATGTCTCGCACCATCAATACGGCATGTCCCATCTTGCCGATCTTGAAAGGCATGTCCGCCGGCGGCTCAACTTTTTTCAGCGCCTGTATCTGGGGATCGTGCAGTCCGCCCAGATCGACCTTGCTCACATCAATCGTCCGTTTTTCCATTTGCGTTTCCTCCAAAATTGAATTCCCCCCATGAGCTATGAAAACCTTTGAAAGTCAAAGATCACTGCGGCATGACTCGTAGCGGCAACCGAGAGCCGCGGAGTCTTTCCCGCCAATGTCAGGCGACCGATCCTGCCAATTCAAACTAAAGGACGGTCGGCGCCTTGTCAAAGGATGCCCATCTTTCGCACCCCGCTTGTGCGAAAGGATCCGATCACCTATTCAAGACAGATGGGTCGATTAGAGGATATCAGCCGCGGCCGCGGAGATTGACCATGGCCGATCCTGTCGCGAGAATCTATCTGTCTTTTAGCAAACAACCGGAGGATGTCGGAGCAAGCGCGGTCTGGGCGAATGGCCAACATAAATCTCATGCAGCGCTTTAATGTGCGGAGTTCAGGGCTATGCGGCATGTTCCCGTGATTATAGTTGGCGACGAAACGAATGCGACCTCGCGCTCATCCGGCCGGATCAATATGTTGCCTGGCACGGCGACCGGCTTCCGGAAGACTGTGACGCATTGCTTGCGCGGGTCACAGGGTGGTAGAGAGTTTGCAGCGGGCACGAAACAGCTGCATGGCGCGCGCGTCGGGCCGTTATGCTGAGCCTGCCGCATTGACGGTCAAATATGATAAGTATTATCTGATTGCAGAGGACAGAGGATGAAACCGGGATACTTCGCGGCAATTTCTATCGCTCTAGGCTATTTCGCGTTCACCGTTTCGGCCCAGCAGCAGGGCGGATTCGATCCGGCCGAAAGCGTGCGCCGAGCGCTCGATGAGCCGTTCGTCGGTATCACGATCGGTGGCGCACCGCAGACCGGATTATACGAGATCAGGAAAACCGGCGTCTCAACCGCACCCGTGCTCGAGGCGGCGCGTCATCTTTTGGCGTCGATGAGCGACGCGCAACGCGGCAAAATAATGTTTCCAGTGGACGACCCCGAGTGGCGCAACTGGGCAAATATTCACCGCTTCCCGCGCAAGGGGGTTTCCCTCGATGAGATGAACCCGAAGCAGCGCGAGCGCGCCTACGAACTGCTCCACGCCTCCCTCAGCGCCAAAGGCTATAAAACCTCCCGGGACATCATGCGCCTCAACCATCACCTCGCGGAGCTGGTTTCCAATTTCGACGACTATGGCGAGCACCTATATTGGTTTATCGTCTTCGGTAATCCCGCGACGAGCGGACCCTGGGGATGGCAGATAGAAGGCCACCATCTGATAATCAATTATTTCATATTGGGCGATCAGGTGGTCATGACACCGACGTTCATGGGCTCCGAGCCGGTCAGCGCCGCATCCGGAAAATACGCCGGAGTGTCGGTCTTTCAGCCGGAGCAGGATTTGGGACTCGAATTCATGCGATCATTGCCGTCCGATTTACAGCGCGCCGCATCGATAGGGGCCAAGGGAGGCCGGTCAGACAATGTCACCGAGATGTTCAAGGATAACGTCAGAGTGCCATTCATCGGTCTCGCGGCGGAGCGCTTGAGCAGCGCGCACCGCGATAAGCTGATCGAGCTGATAGGCCTGTTTATAGGTAATTTGCGAGACGGCCATGCCGCGGTTAAGCTGAAGGAGATACGCGGCCATCTGGACAAAACCTATTTCGCCTGGAAGGGCGCCATCGATGCCCACGCGGTCTTTTACTACAGAATTCACAGCCCGGTGATCCTTATCGAATTCGACCATCAAGGTCCCATCGCCCTCGATGGACCGAGACAAACCCCGACGCGCCGCCATATACACACAGTTGTGAGAACGCCCAACGGCAATGATTATGGAAAAGATTTGCTCAGACAACACCATGCCAGCTTCAAGAACGATGCCGGTCACGGCCACCAGACGAGGTAGCATGCCAGCCCGGATAATACATAGATAGTGAACCCCGATCGAGGAGTAAACCCTCCAGAGCGATTTAACTCGCCTATCTGTTATTAGGAGTGAAAACATGACGAGAATACCGGCATTGAGACGCGACGAGATGAACCCGGAGCACCAGAAAGTTTACGACGCCGTCCTGGCGAGCACGGGACGGGTCGGCAGAGGACCGGCGATCGGTTATGCGTATTCGCCGGGCCTTTGGCAGCTTCACAACGCGTCGAGCGCGCATCTCCTCAACTGTTCGCTGACACAGGAGCAGGTTCGGATCGTGTCGCTGATGACCGCGCGGCACTGGGACTCCCCCTACCCCTGGAGCGCCCAAGCCGCCATGGCTCTCACTGGAGGCGTCGACCGGGCCGTGGTCGAAGCCATCAACGCGCGGGAACAGCCAAAATTTACGGACCGCGTCGACGAGATGGTGCACGCCGTGGCGCGTGAACTGCTGGCTACCGGATCCCTAGGGGACGATACTTTCAAGGCAGCTGCATCGATCCTTGGCTATCAACGCATCGCCGACGTTGTTGGCGTGATCGGCCACTTCTCCACGACCGCACTGATGGCCAATGTTGTGGGAGCCGAAGCGCCGCCGGACACGCCATCGCGCCTCAAGCTTTAAGCGCAGAGCTCCCTGAAAAGATTGCTGCTCCCACACCGAGCACCGAGGGGTGAAGAACGCACGAGCGTATCTTGTGTTTCCATCTGCTTTTTCGCTTGACACTAACAACCGACGCGGAATAGGGTCAAGGAAATAAAATTTCATAGGGAGGCCACGATTATGGCTGAGTCATTGGAAAGTTTTAAAAAGTCTATCGGCAAAAGCGAGACATCGGTGGACGTTGTCACGGCTTCGGTAATGTTAAAGTTCGCCGCTACTCTAGGATTGGATAAGGCACCCATGGACAAGGGTGAGCCCGTGCCGCCGGGCTGGCACGGCGGTTTTTTCCCTCCGTCCCATCGCCCCGCACAGATGCGCGAGGACGGGCAGGCGGCAGGCGGCGGACTCATGCCCGCCATTCCGTTACCGCGCCGTCGCATCGGCGGCAACCGTTTTACGTTTCAGGATCCGCTCCGGGTCGGCGACGAAATAAAGAAAGTCACCGAAATCGCCGACATGCAAATCGATGACGGACCTCAGGGCGCTATGGTGACTATCCTTGAAAAAAGCAGCATCGCCACTAGTCGTGGTGTCGCCGTGGTCGAGGAGCGCGATATGGTTTTTTTAAGCGAAGCGAGGGCGGATGCGGCGCCGAAAGCCGCACCGGCGGTACCGGGTGAGGCCAAATGGAAACAGGTCTTCGAACCCAAGGCGGCGATGCTTTTCCGCTTTTCCGCGATTCGGTTCAATAGCCACCGGATTCATTACGATCGCGACTACGTCACCAAAGTAGAAAAACTCCCGGGCCTGGTAGTCCAGACCTCGCTTATCTGCCAGCTGTTAATCGAGATGTGCCGCAAAGAATCGCCGAAGCGGCCGCTCACCTATTTCGGCTTTCAGACCATACGTCAAACATACGACACCGGGAACTTTACCATCGCCGGTACGCCGTCAGCCGATGGCAGCGAAGCGACGCTGTGGTCGCTAGACCCTAATGGTAATGTTTCCATGACAGCGACAGCCAAGTTCAATTAACCCGGGGCGCCGCGATGGGAGCGGTTCTGGCCGCGGACATAGTTCGCTGACAATTAGCGCTAGTCGCTATGGGATCGCTTCGATGGGATGGCGCGCGAGAAAATCCTGTAGGGCTTCGAGCGCGCCCGTGCCGTCCCAGAACGTCATATGTCTCACGCCTGGAACGAGCGCCAACTCCGCGTTCGGTATTCGCTCACCCAGGCGCCGTGCCGTGCTCACCGGCGTGCTGCCGCGCCGGTTGACGTTATCGTCGGCGCCGCAAAGCACGAGTGTGGATACTTTGACCTCAACCGCTTTCGCCAAAGTGTCCCACGTGAGACGCGCCCTTTCATGGTGACGAAATTGCCCGGGGGTCGTTTGTCCCGCCCAAAGAGCATCAGCCAGGGCCATCACGGTATCGCGGTGCCCGCGATAAAATGCAGGATCAAAAGCCATGCCGTCGTTGTTTACATGAGAGCGGATAAAGTGCTCGAATCCCATTTCGCGAATTTCCCGCTCGGTTTCAGGAGCCAAGTCTCGCTGGCCGCCGTCGAGTCTTTTCGAACCCGGCCCGGCGGCAGCCATTGTTATCGTCGCTAATAAATCAGGCCGCTCGATGGCCATAGCCTGGACGATTTGCCCTCCTAGCGCGAACCCCACGGCGTGGCAGCGCGAGATCTTGAGGTGCGTTAGCAGGCCAACACAGTCCAGGGCAAACTGCTGCACGGTGTATCCGCTCTCCGGTTTGCTGCTTTGGCCGGTGCCGCGGCAATCAAAGGTGATGGTTCGGTAGCGCCGGCTGAACCGGGGAACGACGACAACGTGCCAAGTTTCGCCGGGCCACCACGAGGGCGGCACGAGCAGCACGACCTCTCCCTGACCCTGCGCCTCATAGTAGAGGTCGACATCGCCTATATTTACCGTTGGCATATTTTTCCTCGATCCGTTTTTTGAGGACTATAGATAGGCTCGTGCCGCTAGGCAAGAGGTAGCAGTCCTTCCGCGGGTTCGCTTGACACATTTCCCAGCCTCTGACAAGGAATGCTGATGAAATACAGTACTGATCGTATCTTGACCACCCATGCGGGCGCCTTGCCGCAACCGGACGATTTAAAACAGATGCACGCGGCAAAGATAAGCGGCCAGCCGTTCGACGAAGGCGCTTTCGCCAAGCGCGTGCGCCGCGCGGTTTCGGAGGTTGTCAAAAAACAAATCGACTGCGGTCTCGATATCATCAACGACGGCGAGGTCGGCAAATCCAACTTTTCGCGTTACGCCCGCGAGCGACTGAGCGGTTTTATCGAGCGGCCGGCGAAACCCGAGGACCGTGTCTCGTCGATTTTTGCGCGCGACATGGTGGAGTTCGGCGACTACTTCAATAAGCGCCTCGGCACGGTGCGCGGCGAAAATGTCATGCGGGTTTTTTGCAATGGTCCGCTAAAATACGTGGGGCAGGCCGGCCTAAAAGCCGAGGTCGAAGATTTCAAAGCCGGCCTCCAAGGGCAGCAGTACGAGGGGGCCTTTCTCCCGGCCATCGCTCCGGGCACCATCGAGCACTGGATGAAAAACGATTACTACCCAAACGACGAGGCTTATCTGTTTGCCATTGCCGACGCGATGCACGACGAATACAAGGCCATCGTCGACGGCGGTTTTTTGCTGCAGATCGACGACCCGGACCTGCCGGACGGTTGGCAGTTCATGGCGCAAATGACTGTGGTGGAGTACCGCAAGTATGCCGAGTTGCGCGTTGACGCATTGAATCACGGACTGCGCGATATCCCGTCCGAAAAAGTTCGTTTTCACACCTGCTGGGGCAGCTATCATGGTCCGCACAAGTACGACATTCCGCTGAAGGATATCATCGACTTGATCCTAAAGGTGAAGGCGGATACTTACTCTATCGAAGCCGCCAATCCGCGCCATGAACATGAATGGCGCGTATGGGAAGAGGTCAAGCTCCCGGCCGGCAAGGTCTTGGTGCCGGGCGTGGTCGGACACGCAACCGATATCGTCGAGCATCCGCAGGCGATTGCCGACCGCCTGGTTCGCTATGGCAAAATTGTCGGGCGAGAAAATCTGATGGCGGGCACCGACTGCGGGCTTGGACCCCGGGTTGGTGATCCGCAAATCGCCTGGGCAAAGTTCCAAGCCATGGCCGAGGGCGCGCGCTTGGCAACGAAGCAACTCTGGGGCAAATAACGCTGGACATAAACATAAAGGACGGTATAAATTGGGCGCCAAACCAAGGAGGAAATTCCATGCCTTCTCGCCAATTATTTTCAAAGTTTGTGGCCGCCACCGCTATCGCCGCTTTACTTATACTAGCGGAGACCGTTGACGCGCAGCAGCTTCCCAAGGCCGTCACCATTGGGACCAACCCTCCCGGTACGGTATTTTATGCGCTGGCCGGCGGGCTCGCTAAGGTCGCCACCGAAGGGACGGCGATTCAGGTGAATCTCCAGCCCTATACGGGAACGAGCACCTTTCTCCCGCTGCTCAATAGCGGGGAACTCGACTTCGCCATCGTCAACGCGGTGGACATGGGTATGGCGTATCTTGGGCCTCAGAAGCTGAAAATCGGCGGAAAGAACGACTTCCAGCACTCTCCTAACATACGTCTTGTGATGCGCGGAGCTCCGTTGCTCGTCGGACTGCTCGTCAAGAAAGATTCTCCTTTGAAAAGCGTTCATGACCTCAAAGGAAAACGGGTCACCGGAGAATATCCCGCTCATCAGGCGGTGTGGTTCAACATATACGGGGCGCTCGCGAGCGCAGGGCTGACCTGGAACGACGTCAAAGTAGTTCCGGTACCCGCGGTCAACGACGGCATCGATGCCCTCGTGCAAGGACGTGCCGAGGCGACCACGGGCGCCTTGAACATGGCGAAGATCAGAGAAGCCGATGCCGCCGTCGGCGTGCGGCACCTCTCCCATGATTGTTCCCCGGAAGGTGACAAGCGGCTGCGCCAAGCCGTTCCTGGTTATTACCCGCGGGTGATGAAAGCGGGTACGGCTGCCGCTATCGTCGAGGATACCTGCACCACCGCTTACGACATTTACTTCGCCACCCATAAGTCCGCTCCGGATCAGGTAGTGAATGCGATCTTGAAGGCGATTTGGGACAACGAGGAAAAGCTCAAACCGATCCACCCCGGCTTTAGAGAATGGACTAGGAACCGGGCAGTTACGGCGGACGTCACCATCCCTTATCACCCCGGCGCGATCAAGTTCTATCAAGAAAAGGGAGTATGGAAAAAGGACATGGACCAGGCGCAGCAGAAACTGCTGGGCCTAAACTAGCGGTCGAAATCCCCCATTCAACTAAAGGCTGACCGCCAAAATCTGTTTGTCGCGGCGCTCAATCGATGACCGACGACGCAGCCATAACTTCCACGAGGTTTCGGTCGCTCACTGGGCTTGCGAGGGGGGTCAGCCGCACACTTCTTTACACCCTCACGTTGGTGGGCGCCGCATGGGCCGGCGAGCTGCATGTCTATCTCAAACTCACATTCTTCAAAGAACAGTTTTTAGGGCTCTTTTTCGCTCTTGGGATGGCGACCGTGTTTCTGCTCGTCAAGGGCCGCAGACGCGAAGCGGACAACCGGGTGCCATGGTGGGACTGGCTCTGCTCCGCCGGGAGCCTCCTAACGGGGGGCTACATCGTGGTGAAGTATCCGTCCATTGCGTACCAGCTCGGGCTTCTTACCCCTGAACGCTGGCTTTTGGGCGCGCTCGCGGTGCTGCTCATACTCGATGCCATCCGCCGCGTTGCAGGCTGGGCGCTTGTCTGGGTGGCCGCCATATGCATTTTATACGCGAAGTTCGCGTATCTTTTTCCCGGCCTGATCTATGCCAAAGGCTCCTCGTGGGAACGCATCGCCAGCTATGTGTACCTCGACTCTAGCGGTATCCTCGGCATCCCGCTGAGCGTCGCGGCCAGCGTGGTGGTCGCCTTTATTTTCTTCGGCCAAGCTCTCTATGCGGTGGGCGGGGACAAGTTCATCACCGATGTAGCTTTGATCGCAATGGGACGTTATCGCGGCGGATCAGCCAAAGTAGCCGTGGTATCCTCGAGCCTATTCGGCACGGTTTCGGGGAGTGCGGTGGCCAACGTGGCCATCGACGGAGCCATTACAATCCCCATGATGAAACGTGCCGGTTATCCGCCCCATGTGGCCGCAGCCATTGAAGCCGTCGCCTCAAACGGTGGACAAATCACCCCTCCGGTCATGGGGGCGGCGGCTTTTCTCATTTCCGAATTTCTCAATATTCCGTACGGCCAGGTGGCCTTAGGCGCGGCAGTGCCCGCGTTGCTCTATTATATTGCGTTATTCACCCAAGTGGATTTAGAAGCGGCCAAGCACAACCTCGGTGGTTTGCCCGCCTCAGAGCTTCCAAAGATGCGCGGCGTGATGCGTTTTGGCTGGGTATTCGTCTTCCCGCTGGCCTTCCTGGTCTACACGCTCATGTTTGAAAACTGGGAGGCGGGAAAGGCGGGAATGGCGGCAGTGATGCTAACCTTCGCCCTCGGAGCCTTGCAAAAGGAGACTCGACCGACGCTCAAAAAAGTCGTCAATTCCATCGAGGAAACCGGAAGAACTCTCTTGGACATCGTCGTGATCACCGCGCTGGCCGGAGTCGTGATCGGCGCTCTTCAGCTTTCCGGTCTCACTTTTAAACTCTCTCTGATATTGGCGACTCTTGCGGGAGGAAATGTGTTTCTCCTTCTTACTCTCACGGCAGTGGTTTGTATCGTTCTCGGGATGTCGTTGCCTACAGCCGTGGTGTACATCACTCTGGCGGTCCTCGTGGGACCCGCCCTGGCTCAGCTAGGCGTGGATCCCCTCGCCGCCCATCTGTTTCTATTTTATTTCGGCATGCTTTCGCTGATTACGCCGCCTAACTGCCTCGCCACCTTTACTGCGGCGGCCATAGCTCACTCGGATTTTTGGAAGACCGGCTGGACCGGTATGCGACTCGGCATCGCGGCATACGTGGTGCCCTTTGCCTTTGCGCTTCATCCTTCGATCATCTTGAAGGGAACTGCGGGTGAAATACTGCTCGCGGTGACGGCCGCATCCATCGGTACCTTTCTTCTCGCCATCGGCTGCGCCGGCTATCTTTTTCGTTTGATGGGCTGGGGTAAACGGGGACTTTTCTGTGGGTCCGGGCTGCTCCTCATGCTTCCTACCTGGCATGGTCAATGGCTTATTCTCGATGCCTTCGGCCTAATCCTTGGGGTCTCCTGCTTTGTGTGGGAGTGGAACAAGACCCCGGCGCGGGATGTGGCTTTCCCTCAGCCGGAGCGCACCTCGTCATGAAGCTCCGGTTCACCTACCGCTTTGCCGCCCAGAGCTGAGCCATGAACCCGCTTTTGTCCATCTCATCGAGATAGCGGGTATCGATCATTTCCTCCGGTTTGATCGTTTTCGCCCGCGGGTCCACGGGCGCGATTTCGTCCAGTGCCGATTGGAACCCCTCGACTTTCATCGCCAACCTTGGCTCCAAAGCTTTGATTTCCACATTGTAACTGGCGTCCAGAAGACTTCTGTCGTCAATGCGCAGATACTTTCCCAGCACTTTATAGGCAAACTCTTTGTCGGTGTGCATAATCTTGGCGGCCTCCGCCATGGCGCGCATGAAGCGACCGATCACCGGGCCGCGCTTGGCGACGATCGACCGCCGGGTGGTAAAAGTCGTTGCCGCATAGGCGATGCGCAGGTCGGGGCCGTAGAGCACATAGTGATATCCCAACTTCAACGCTTGCGCGTCCGTCGGCACCGTTAAAACAGCGGCGTCTATCCCCTGAGCGACCAATGCCGCCAAGGTCTCCGGGGCCCCGCCGGTTTGCATATAGTTGATGTCCCGCGAGTCAATGGAAAATTTGCGCAACGCCTGCACAGCGAAGTAATGCGGATTGCTGCCGAGGCGCGAAACGCCGACGCGCTTTCCTTTTAATTGTTCGGGCCTCTTGATGTCGGGCTTAGCGACGATGCTGTGGGTCAGCAGGCTTTTTATGCCGCCGACGAAAACCGGATCCTTATTGCCCTGGACAAAGGGCCGGGTAATACTCGCCGCGCCTATCACAGCCACCTCGCTGTCGCCGGACAGGATGGCCGCCACCGCCGGCGCCCCCGGGGTCACGAACACCAGAGGGATGTCCAAATTATACTTTTTGTACAGGCCCGCCTCCTGTGCGACCCATGGATACGATTGGGACATCACCCGAGCCGTGTAGAGGGTGAAGAGTTTGTCAGCCGCGAGACCATTAGGAATGAAATAAAATACCGCACAAAGAATCGACAGCAGGAATACAGGAATGTATTTATTGATAAACGGATTATTCATGAAAGCTCTCCTTATAAACAATCGAGATTGCGTCCCATCGCGGCGATATCATATGAGACAATCTACAATAACCCGTTTACGAAAACCAAGGCTCGGGAAATTCCTCTATCGAGTTTTTTCTAGAACAAGCGTATAATAATAGAACGAAGGGGCTTCTAACCTTATGGTCGTAACCTCGTTGACAGTGTTTTCTGCTCGGCGCTGGATTTGTTTTCCAAAGGGGGCAAACATATGAGCGAGAATATCGTTTCGACTCCGACCCAGGAACGTTGCGCGACCTCTTATGCCGCGCGCACCCAGTATAAACCTGGAGAGGTTCACCCGCCGTTTATCCAAGTCAAAGACGCCATCGACATTCACTGCCACGCCCATGAAGGCCAGCAAAATCCTTTCTACCTGGCCAAGCGCGCCTCCCAGGCGGCGATGAAAGGGCTTTTGTTTAAGAGTCTCCCCGGCGAGGATCCAGCAAAGATGGTTCGCGAAATTCAGGATGAAACTAACCGCTGGGCCGAAACCGAGAAAGTAGCACCCGTAAAGTGCTGGGCCGGATATGTCTGCGGCAGGCAGATGACTGCCGTTTCGCCCCTGGTGGTACGGGAAATGATCGACTCGGGTGTTGCCGCCATCTGGCTGCCGGTTTTTACCCACGCCATTACATTTCACAAAGCGGGAGCCTATCGGCGCTTCATTGACGGCAATAACGCTGAGGGGTGGGCCGGTCCGATGCCCTGGGAAAAAGCCCTCGCCCTCGGCCACTACAATCTCGATGATAAGGGAGAGTTAAAATCGGAGGTGCGTGAGATTATTCGAATCTGCGCGGACAAGGAAGTGGCCCTGTTCTTCGGCCATTCGACTCCCAAAGAAAGCTACAAGCTCGCCGAGGAAGTAGACAGGGTGGGCCTCAAACAATCCGTCATCGATCATCCCTTTAGCCCCTTTATCAATCTCTCGGCGGATGACATGAAGGAGATCCGCAAGGCTGGCGTACTTTTTAATTTCACCTACGACGAGCTTTCACCGCTTCTCGGCGTCGACCCTCAGATCATGTACAACACGATCCGCGCTGTGGGGCCTGAACATTTTACGTTATCGAGCGATGCCGGTGAGCCGCTCTTTCCCGACTCCGTCGAGGCCATGCGTTTGATTCGCGGCTACATGGAGGCATTTGGCCTGACGCAAGATGAGCTTTACACGCTTTGCACGACGAATCCGGCGAAAGTGGTGGGGATGGACCTCAACTGATTGTTTCTGTCTAGAGTCTCGCGTCCCGGGTCTCGATACCTTAGCTTATTCCGCTCTAGGCTGATTGCCTAGTTTTTATTTTGTCATCGCATAGCAGTAAGAATCTCGCGGCTCAGCGCTAATGGTGGGGTGCACCGACCAGCGGCTGAGCACGCCTTCGCATTTCATCCCTGCTTTTCCGAGTACGCGAGCGGATGCCCCGTTGTCGACATCGCAGACCGCCCAGACGCGATAAATTTTCGGCTGGGCCAGAGCCCAAGCGGCAACCGCCTTGACGGCCTCCGTCATGTAACCCTGGTTCCAGTGGGAATGGGCTAGGACATATCCCAACTCCCACTTAAAACTATCGACGCGGGCGGTGATCATACCGAGGACTTGGTTATCGCTTTGGCGAACAATTACCCAGTGGTACGATTTGCCCTCCTCCCACGCCCTCAAGCAGCGGTAAACAAATTCCCGGGTCTCGTCGATATTTTGATTGGGTAGCCAGGTGAGATACTTTGTGACCTCCGGGTCCTGGGCATAATGTCTGAAAATTACCTCGGCATCTTCCAGGATCGGTTTTCGCAGTCGCAAACGTTCGGTTTCTAAGTTATCCGGCGGGCTATTCACTCAACGCTGATCCATAAGAGATGATCGCCGAGTTATAAGGCCGCGGCAAAAAATATTCAAGACTTTTTTTAGCTCAGGATTTCTTCCCTCCGCCACTGATCGATAGTCCCTTTGTCGTAGCCAAGAAGTTCTCCCAGTATCTGATCGTTATCGGAACCCAATCTCGCGGGCAGTCTAAGCGGTTCTTCCGCGAGCCCTCTGAATAAAAACCCGCTACGGGGAATCTCAAAGGGCCCTATTAGAGAATCCGCGAAAGAAGCAAAGTAATTCCTATGCCTAAGCTGCGCGTCATTTAGCAAATCGGCGCCGGTCTGTACGACGCCGGCCGCCACGCCGGCAGCTTGAAGCTGGGTCATCACTTCCTCCGCACTGCGGGTAACCGTCCAACGCTGCGTTATGTCGTTGAGCTCGGCTGACTGAAACAATCGCGACTGACGCTCACCAAAACGAGGATCGTCCGCCAAATCGTCTCGACCTATGATGCGACAAAAACTTTTCCACTCATCGTCGGTGCGAACCGAAATGACGCACCAACGATCCTCTCCCGCGCAACGAAAGCAGCCGTGGGGCGCACTCATGCTGTCGCTGTTTCCCTGCGGCCGGGGATCGTACGCATTCACAGAAGCATCCAAGTAAGTCGTCCCCAGAGTGTACGCGGTCCCCTCGATTTGCGCCAGATCGACGGTCACGCCTTTGCCGGTTCGACGACTGTGCAGCAGTGCCGCCACCATCAGCGTCGGTCCCATAATAAAACCCAAGTGATCAGGATAGACACCCTGGCTGCCGATGGGACGGTCCTGTTCCGGATGATTCCAGAGGTAGGTCATCCCGGAAAATGCGGTGAGATTAAATCCCCAGGTTCCATAGCCGCTTTTAGGACCCTCGGAACCAAAGCCAGGCAGCTTGAGAATTACGAGCCGGGGGTTAGCCTTTCTGAGCTCCATCTCCCCTAACCCTAGTTTTTCCAATACCCTGGGACGAAAATTTTCTAAGATCGCATGCGATTTTATCGCCAGCTCGCGAATGATCTTGACCCCGATCGGATGTTTGAGATTGACGCTGAGCGATCGCACGCCTAGATTGCACTCGATAAATCTTGGCGCCGCATCGATATCCTTATGCTGCCCGTAGTGACGGAAGGTGTCGAGCCCGCCTTTGCGCGACTCGATTTTTATCACTTCCGCGCCATAGCCGGCCAATAACCTACCGGCATAAGGGCCGGCGTATCCCGTGGTAAAGGTCAGGATGCGGACGCCTTCGAGTATGCGGTTGGCGCTATACACTCAAATTCTCTCGATCGCAGTGAGATTGCAGTTTGCAAAATGAAAAATTTGAAACTCAATTTCCGCACTCTGAATGCTAGATTCCGCAATTATCATTCTAACTTCTCAAATCCCTAGAACCGTAATTTTCATTCTGGTTTTCTAAATCACTCCATCCGCCGCCAGCACTTCCACTTCACGATTATCGATACCCAACTCACGACAATAGACATCATGATTATGCTGCCCCAAAAGCGGCGCCGGGACACGCCTCGCCCGGTCGCCGTCGACGAGAAATGGGCTGCCGGACTGGTTGAAAGATCCCAGAGTCGGATGGATGACCGGCCCGAAAAATCCCCGCGCCTGGATATGCGGATCTTTCATAAAATCCCACGGTGAATTGACCGGCAGCGCCGGGATCCCGTGTTTTTGCATCATCTCGGAAAAATCTTCCTTGAGAAAGCGGGAGGTGTAGGAGGTAACCTGGGCGTTGATATAGTCGGCGTGGGCTCGCCGCAAGTTGCTGTTGATCCACTTGGGATCGTCGAGCTCCGCCGGATGATCGTGCCAAGTTTTCAGGAGCAAGGGCCAATGATTTTGTGTGACGAAAAGCGAAATCCAACCGTTCTTGCAGCGAAACAAGTTCGCCGGCGCATTATGCTGGTGCTGACTGCCGGCGCGCTTCATCACCCGTCCCTCGGCGGAATAGTTGAAGGCCACATGCTCATGGAGCGCCATGCTGGCTTGAATCGAGGTATCGATATGAGCCCCGATACCGCGAGTCTCCCGCTGCCACAAAGCCAGCATGACCCCATAGGAGGCAAATAGGCTTGCATAGTAGTACGCTTGGGTCTCCGGCGGATTGCAGGGCGTAAGCTCGGGATCACCGCTGATATAAAGCAGTCCGCCCATGGCCGTGCCGACAATGTCAGGCGCTTTGTAGTGAGCGTAGGGTCCGTCCTGGCCAAAGCCCGTAAGCGAAACCAAAATCAACTTGGACTGCCTCTCCAGTAACACCTCGTAACCGAGATCCTGCGAGTGCAGAAATCCGGGCTCGAAGGTCTCCAGCACTACATCGGAACGCCCCACCAAATCGAGCAACAGACTACGCCCCCTGGCTTTTGTAAAATCTAAGGTAATGCTTCGCTTTCCCGCGTTAAGGTAAGCGAAACGAAGGCTTGCTTCCGAATTAATTTGATCCTTGGCAAAGGGCGGCTCCCGCCGTGCGGCATCCCCGCCCGGCGCTTCCACTTTGATGACATCCATACCAAAATCGCCCAGCAGTTTGCCGCAGAGCGCGCCCATGGACGAACTGAGATCGAGAACACGGTAGCCCGGCAAGAGCGCGGCGGGATCGGTACTATCAGCCATTGGTGGGTCGCCGAAGCACAGAGTTTACGGGCCTAATAGGCAAGTTTACGGCCATCGTGATTCGCGGTCGTCGCTCGTGTTCGTCCGAGCACGAGCACGAAAAACGATCACGATCCCTGCGAGTCCATCGATCACGATGAAGCATATGAGTTTTTTTCAGTCATCGACTAGGATTTGTGATTTTTGATGAGGTGCTGCGCCAAGCGCCAGCGCAAAACCTCCGGAGTGCCTTCGGTGATGCGAATGCTGCGAACCTGGCGATACCACCACTCCAGAGGCAGTTCGCGCATCAGCCCCAGGCCGCCGTGAACCTGCATCGAACGATCGACGACGCGGCCCGCCATTTCAGCGGCCATGATCTTCGTCATGTACGAAAGTTGGCGCACATCCTCGCCGCGGTCATGACGCCACGCACACTCGTAAACCATCAAGCGACAGCCGTGCAACTCCATCGCCGAATCGGCGATCATGAACTGAATCGCCTGGCGATCTGCCAGCGGGCGGCCAAAAGTGGTGCGAACTTTAGAATACTCGATCATCATGTCCAGCGCCCGCTGCGCGATCCCCACGGGACGCGCGCCATGACCGCGGATGCGACCTTCTTGAATCCATTTCTGGGCGATGGCAAAGCCTTGTCCTTCGCCCCCGATGAGATTCACTGCCGGCACCCGCACGTTTTCAAATAAAATTTGTCCCGGCGTGTCCCCCATCATCGTCGGCCACAGCCGCTCCAGGGTTACTCCGGGCGCTTTCATATCGACGATAAAACAGCTCACCCCGCCACGCGCCCCCCTTTGCAGGTCGGTGACGGCGATCACTTGCGCATAGTCTGCAGTCTTGGCGCCGGTGATAAAACGCTTGGTGCCGTTGAGAATGTAATAATCTCCATCCCTAACGGCACGCGTTTTCATGCCCGCCGGATCGCTGCCCGCATCGGGTTCAGTCTGTGCAAAGCAGATTCGTTTTTCACCGCGGATGACGGGGAAAAGGAACCGTTCCTTTTGCTCGTCATTGCAATGAAACAGCACCGGCCTGACTTCAGGCCCGAAGATCGGCGCATAACGAAATGGAATCGCCACCGTGCGCGCCACCTCTTCCATGATAACGCAACGGCTCAACAGATCGAGTTCGGCGCCGCCGTACTCCTGGGGAACATCGAGCAACCAAAGGCCTATCGCCTTGGCTTTTTCCTGGAGCGGTTTTACGTACGCCTCGGGCATGTCCTCGCCCTCGGGGCGACACTCGCGCTCCAGTGGAATAAGCTCACGATCGACGAACCTGCGCACCGTGTCTTTCAGCACTTGTAGTTCTTCGGGCAAATTAAAATCCATTCCGACGCTCCCAAGAATTCAGGAGCCAGAATTCAGAATCCCCTCCCCTATTCTGTCTTCTGATTTCTGACTTCCGGTTTCCGACCTCCTACCCTCGTTTATACGCGCTCAATCCCGGCCGATAGGTCTTCTCGTCGAGGAACTGTTTCATGCCGGCTTCTCGTCCTTTTTCCGGATCGGTGAAACGGAGCGCCGTCCCCTTAGCGCTCATGTAGTCTTCGGCCTGGGCATAGTCCATGTTGCGGCAGTATTTATAAACCTCTTTTGCAGCGCGCAGCACCTGCGGATTTTTTTCCATCAATTTGTTTGCTAGCTTGACCGTTTCACCTCGCAGTTTTTCCTTCGGCACGGCATAATTAACGAGCCTCATCTCCGCCGCTTTCTTGCCGTCGAATGGGTCGCCGGTCATGATGTAGTACATGGCGTCGCGATAACACATGGCGTCAGCTAGAACCCGGCTCACCAAGCCGCCCGGAAATATGCCCCAGTTCACTTCGCACAGGCCGAAAGTTGCATCTTCGGCGGCAATGGCAAAGTCACAGGCGATGAGCGGTGTGAAGGCGCCACCGAAACAAAAGCCGTTGACCATGGCGATGGTCGGGCGAGGGAAGTAAAAAAGCCGCCGCCAGCGCCACTCCTGCGATGCCCAGCTGGCTTTGCGTCGTTCCACCGCATTATTGTCGGTGCCGCGGAAATACTCCCGCAGGTCCTGGCCGGCGCACCAGCTGGGCCCCGCTCCCGTGAGCACCAAGACCTTGGTGTCGTTATCGACTTCCAGATCCGTCAGCGCCTCCAACATGTCGTAGTGGAGCTGCGGATTCATGGCGTTGCGCTTCTCCGGCCGATTGAGAATGCACCAACTGATGCCGTTTTCCTTTTCTACCCTGACCGTCTTGTACTCTTTTATCTCTGCCATGTTTATTCCTCCTTTTTAATAACTATTGAGCTGTAATCTTGATGCTACTTACTAGGCTTTGCGGCGTTTGGCAACTTCCATCGCAAAGCTAAAAAGGCTCTTCGGGGTTTCCTGTGGAGAAATACCCACCACGAAGGACAGGACGCGACTAAGCCGCAACCAAACTCGGAGGAATGTCCCCAATCCGAGAAGTTTCATGTGTCGGAAAATTTGCGCGAGCCGCGAAAACCTTCAACCATACTAGTACGAAGAGCACGAAGGAGGAAAAAATTTTCTTTAAGATTCGATGCTCTCTCTGTTATCCAGCCTTCGTGTCCTTCGTGATCGTCGTAGCGAGAAAGTAACTTGGCCACGTTCCAAAGGAAGCCCTGAAGAACCGATCAAAAAATCTGTCTTCCGAAGCGCAAGACAGGAAAAATCAAAATCCGTGTCAGTCACGCTTTTGCAATTCTCTTAAAAGATCCTCCACTCGCTTCAGCTCTTCGCCGAATCGACCCCAGTTGTCCTGGCGCAAAAACTCCTTCGATTTGAGGTAATGCTCCAAAGCTCGGCTCGCCAGCGCCTTGCCATCTTGAGTTTTCTCGGCGACAGCGTGTATTGGAGGGGTTTCGCGAATCGTTTTGCCACCGAATAGATCCTGAAGCGACTCTTCCAGAGTTTCTCGCATTGCAATCTGATTTCCAAAAGCCGCGATGACCCTTTTCAATTCCGGAAGCGATCCCTTCTCCGCCGCAAGGTAAAGAGGCTGGATATAAAGAAGGGATTTTTCAATCGGGATAGCCAATAGGCTTCCCCGGATTACCTGCGACCCTCGCTGGCCCCACAAGCTTAGCTGTTGGGAGATGAAAGCGTCCTGGTCGATGCGCGCGTTGATTTGCTTGGGGCCATAAACCAGTTTGGCCTTGGGGAAGTCCAGAGCGATCAACTTTCCGTAATGGGGCGGATCGCTGCGCGCGGCGAGCCAAGCCCGCATGTTGTCTTTTTGGTTGGGAGTGAAGGGCAGCAAGAGAACGAACTCCTCTTTCTTTTCACCCGGCAGGCGCATTATCGTGTAATAGGGATCGATCTCCGTTTCAGCCATCTGATCCCTTCGCGGCATCCCTGGCGGTCCCATCTCCTGCTCCCGCGCTGCGACCTCTCGACGGGGAATGCTGAGCAAGTCTTCCTTATTATAAAAAACCTGCGGATCCTGCATGTGATAGGTGGCGTACATGCGCGCCTGGATAGCGAACATATCCTGAGGATAACGAATGTGAGCCCGTAGCTCTTCCGGCATCGCGGCCAACGGCTCGAAAAGGTCGGGAAAGATTTTGGCGTAAGCTTTAATGATCGGATCGTCCGGATCGCTTAAATAAAAACGCACGGTGCCGTTGTAAGCGTCAACTACCGCTTTCACCGAGTTGCGAATGTAATTTCCCATGCGTCGCGTCGGCTCCGAATAGGGGTAGCGGTCCGAAGTTGTATAGCCGTCAATGATCCAAAACAGACGTCCCCCCTGGGCAATTACAAGGTAGGAGTCGCGATCGAAGACTATGAACGGAGCGATTTTTCTCACCCGCTCCTGAATCTGGCGGTAATAGAGGATGCGACTCTCGGCGGCAATATCGTTGGACAGCGCGATTCTCAGTGTCCCGTAACGGGCTGAAAAAAGCAGTTTGCGCCAAAAGGAATGAATCGCAACGCCTCCCTTTCCTTCATAGGTCGTGTAAACATTTTGATCTCCCGCCGGATAATCGAGCTCTTGGGCCTTTGTCTTGACGAAAACATAATCGTTTGCCCGCTCTCCGTAATAGATCTCAGGACGAGTGATTTTCAGCGCCTGACTCGACACCGGCGGAATATCCTGGATAAAGAACTCGGGTAAACCCTCGCGCGTAACCTGGTTTACCGGTCCGAAAACCACGCCGTAACCATGGGTATAGGTCAGGTGCTCATTGATCCAGATGCGGCTCGGCAAATGCTCATGGGACAGTTCTCGCGCCGACAGCATCACCTGGCGATAGGTGCCGTCGATGAAATAACGGTCATTGTCCACATCGACGAATTTATAATAGGTGCGGATCTCTTGGAGCTGGCTGTAGGTCGCTAGCAGGGGTTTGTGCTCCCAGAGCCGGATATTCTTAATGGTCAGATTGTTGCGCTGGAGGTCGGCGGCGGTAAGATTTTCCTCCGCCGGAAACTCTTTGGTCTCGACCTTATCCAAGCCGTAGGCCCTTCGCGTGAATTCGATATTGCGTAGGATAAACGGTCGCTCCGCGGCAACCTCGTTAGGCACGACGCGGAAACGCTGCAGTAAAGACGGGTAGACATTCAAACCTAATACATGGGCCGCAAGCAGGCCCCCGACGCCAATGAGGATAAACTTGAAGCCCGGCCGATTGACCTGGACCAAACAGAGCCCACCCGCTATTAACGAGATCACAGCAAGAATGCGCAGCGTAGGTAAGGACGCATAGACATCGGTGTAGCTGGCGCCGAAAGCCGCGCCCCGCGGCGAGTAGAGGAGCTCGAAACAATCCAGATAATAGCTGGCCGCCTTGCTAAACAGAATCACGGCAACCAAAATAAATAGATGGGAGCGCGCCCGTTTTGTCATGGTCAGCGCTTGGGGCGTGTAGATCACTTCCCGATAGAGGAAGTAAATACCGGCGGTTGCCAAAAAGGTAAGGCCAAGTATTACGCTAAGCCAATTGTAAAGGGCCAGGAGCGCAGGCAGACGAAAAATGTAAAAGCCGATGTCTCGATTAAAGAGCGGATCTTCGATGCCAAAAGGGACCCAATTGAAGAAAAGCAGAAACGAACTCCAATTGCCCGTAGCCTGCGCCGCGGCAAACAGCCCAAGTAAAATGGCTGCGGGGAGAAGCCAGCGCCGCAGAAGCGGATCCACAATCTCGGCGCTGGGCAAATTGATTTCCGCTTCTTCTCCCGCGAGCATACTCCCTTCACCCATGCGTGCCGCGAGCTTGACGTTAAAGTAAAACCAAAGCGCGAAAATCCCGCCAAAGACGATAGCCAAAATCAACTTGTTGGTGAGGATAGTGGTAAAAACGCGGCGAAACCCGATTTCCTGAAACCACAGCCAATCGGTATACAAGGCGATGAGCTCGCCGAAAAACAAAAACAGCAAAAAGACGGCGACAAAAAGAAATCCCAAGAATCGTTTCATTCTATTCCCTCAAGAGCCGGCTCGATCCCCTCTGTGCACCAGGGATGCTATAGAAGTATCAAGCGGAATACAATCGATACAGGGGACCTTATAAGCCTTCCAAACCCGATGCCGGCGATCCGCCAGTGCGTTAACTGATGCTGCGCGGGCGCGTCAACTTCTCGAGCAGGAGAAGGCCCATCACCAGAGCGAGCTGCATCATGGCGATGACGGCAGTAATGTTGCGGTAGCCTTCTTCATAATAATAGAGAAGCGCGATTGTTAATGTCTCCGTCCCGTAAGAGTAAAGGAGCAGTGGAATCGTGAGGCTGCGCGCCGATAACGCAAAAACAATGACGAAGGCGGCGGCAATCCCGATCCGCAACAGCGGAAACACAATGTACGCCATGGTCTGCAGCCAAGATGCGCCGTGAACCTTAGAACATTCTTCCAAGTCTTTGCTGACCTGCATAATGGCGGATTGCATGGTGCGAGTTCCCAGGGGAAGCCCGTTGACAATAAAGCCTAAAATGACGATGCCCGAAGTGCCATAGAGATTGAACGGTTGGGGCAACGAGATCCAGGCCCACAGCAACGCCAATCCCAGGACGATACCGGGAAGAGTCCACGGCAACCACGCCGTGAGTTCCATCGTCGGCCCGAGCCAATGGCGCGTGCGAATCCGGATGTAACCGATAAAGCCGCCGAGGGCGATCACCCCGGCAGCGGCAACTGCGGAATAAATGATCGTATTGCGCAGCCCCCCCATCGTGCGCGGATCGTGAAAGACCTTGATCCAGTTCTCCAAGGTCAAATGCTCGGGGTTATAGAGACCGAATATCTTGAAGAACGAACTCGCGAAGATCTGTATCAGCGGAATGAGGATCGCCAACGCAAAATACACCACGAATAGAGCCAAAATAAACCAGCTAATCAGAGGATGCGGTTTGATGCGGCGCGGCTGGTAGCCCTTGGCGCTGATCGTGGTGAATTGCCGGTTGCCCAGTATCTTCCACTGCAGCGCCACCAAAACGAAAGTAATGATCATCAGAATTACGGACAATGCGGTGGCCGCGTTGTACTGGGGCGGGTGGCGGTGTCTGAGGACGCGGTAAATTTCGTTGGCGAAGACATAAACGCCCCCCGGCGTGCCGAAGAGGTAGGGATCTTCGAATGATTCCAGCGCGCGAATAAATGAAAGGATCGAAACGCCCAGTATCGCCGGCAGGAGCATTGGCAGCGTGATCTTGAAAGTGGTTAAGAATTGGCTGGCGCCGCAAGCCGTGGAGGCTTCTTCGTAGGACGGGTCCATGTTGTAGAAGAACCCCACTAGCAAGAGGTAGAGAAAGGCGGTGGTAGTTAAGACGGAATGAAAAATGAGCCCACCCCACCCAAAGATGTTCACGACGGGGCCGGGCACACCGAAATATGCGGAAAAAAACTGATTGATGAGCCCATTTTGCGGGTTTGCCATCATGACCCATGAAATCGCCGTGAGAAGGTCCGGGACAAAAAAGGGTATCGGGAGCAAAATCTCCATGAGGCCGCGACCCGGCATCTCTGCGCGGGCAACGGCCCAGGCAAACGTCAACGCCAGCAAAAGACTGAGTCCCGTGCGCACCGAAGCGTAAACGAAACTATTAACGATGATTTCTCCTATTCCCTCGGTCTCGTAAAGCTCGCTGTAGCCAGCGAAAGTGAACTCCCCCCAGGCGCCCGGCTGACCGGTAAAAAAGCTCGCCGTGAGAAGCATCAAAGTCGGGTACAGGATCAGGACAATAAGGACAAAAAACAGGAGATAGTAAAGAACCGTTACCTGCGTAAACGAGCGCAGAGCAAGCGTTACCTTGGAGAGCATTGATTGATGGTTAAATGCAAAAGCCGTCAGCGCCGGCCGAAAACCTTTTCCATTTCTCTAAAAAAGAAACCCGGGTCGGCGAGATGTTCCGTAGGTATTCCCTTCATCATGAGGTTATTTGACAGTTCCATCTCCGGAATGGGCATCTTCACCTGTGGATGAGGGATCATACGCCCACCTTCTTTGGCGAGAAGCTGAAGGTTGGGAATTTCGTAAAACCAGGTGAGTGCAACTTTAGCCGCGTTTGGATGCGGCGCGTTCTTTATCAACGCCGTGGAATGGGGCAGCCAGGTCACTCCTTCTTTGGGCACGAGGTAAGCCAGAGGAGAGCCTTTGGGCACATCGGTGAGAAATTCAGGCCGGCCGCTGAAACCGAGCGGAAAGCGCCCGGTCAGAACGGCGTCGCGCATATCGCGACTGCCGCCGGTGACGATAAAGGGATCCACATTCGCCTTGAGTTTTCGAATATATTCGATGCCCATATCGGGGTTATCGTAAAACTGCAGGAACTGCCACCCGCCACCTCCGGCGCTTCGGGGATCGCGCGTCGCGACACGTCCCTTCCATTTAGGATTGAGCAGATCCAGGTAGGATTTTGGATATTCCTCCTTTTTGACCATGTTGGTATTGACGATCAATGCCTGGGCGCTGATGAAAAGAGGCGTCCAGTACCCCACGGGGTCTTTAGTAAAAACAGTTTTGTCATAATTGGCGAGGGTCGGCGCGGGAGGCGTGAATTTTTCCAGTACGCCCATGCGGTAAAGCTCCATATGGTACTGGTCAACGCCGTCAAAGAGATCCGCGATAATCCTACGGGCAGCGTGTTCCGCGCGCAGGCGATCGGTCTGTTCGCGCAGGCGGCCGGTCACGGGTTCCATGCGAATCCCAAAGCGCTTTTCGAAGGCTTCCTTGCCTCCAGCTTTGAAAAATTCGCCGATGTTGTCCCCTGCGTACCAAACCACGCGTCCTTCTTTTAAAGCACCGCTCATGACCTCGGCCCCCAACAGCTTGGTCACCGGATCATTAGCGAGATTCGCCGATAGTGTTGCGGCCAAGGCTCCACTAGACAGCAATGATCCGAGAAGTAAGACAAGAAGCAAAAAAAACCAATGTGATCGCGTTTCTGTGCGTGATGCAATCATGGATCTCCCTCCCCCTTATGCTGTTTATCTTCGGTTATCACAATACACATGTTGAGCCAAGCATGTTCTTGAAGCGAAGCTCAATGAGAGTTGCCCGAGCGACCACGGATTCCTGTTTTCTACCGTATGAGCTGACACAAAACGAATATCGCGGGCGGTCAGGTTATCGTTTTCACGACCCTCCGCGCTAAAGGACGCCCACTTCCAATAATACTCCAGAGCTATTCAGCGGATCGGTTTAATGACCGATAAGGTGTTGCGCCCTGTCCACATCGGTAGAAACACCGAATGGCGGTGTTTTCCACCGCAAACGATGATCATTATGTCTTCCGGCCTCGCGGATAGATGCACGATGCCGTCCGCTGTCACGTTGGGCGATTCCCGGAGCAACTCTTCGTCGCTCTTGTGGCCCTTGCGTCGCGCAGGAACCTCTGAGAACTTTAGCGATCCGTGTTCCCAGAGATATTCTTTAATTTGCTTTTTGCTAATGCCGTCCCGAGCGATGATTTCGGCATCCTCGACTCCCAATGCCACCAGTGGAGTCCCGCCGCCGAAGCTACCGACGTCTAAATGACTCACCCCATGATGCATGGCGATCACTTGGGCGAGCGAGGAAAGCGCCTGTTCACCCCGATTGCCTGCCGTGTGCATGGGAAGAAATCCATTGATACCAAAAGCTGTCGCCGTGCTCTCCTCCGTTTTGAACCCCATCTCGACGTGATAGGGCTCCCAGGGGCTCTTCTCCTGATTCTCCCCGAAGCACATGGTGTACTTGCCCGGCCAACCGAAGGTGGAGCGGTCGGTGTCTCCCGGATAGCCGCCACCTACGGTGATAAGGATTAAACGAATGGCGCGGCCTATTGTTGCGTTTGCTCGAAACCCCGGGCCGAACACGCCGGCGTCACAATTGATATTCAATGTCGTTCGCATTGGACCGTTGACCAGAAGGGCGGGACCTACATAACCCGTGGTCGCCTGGACGCCGTAGAGATTAAAGCGCGGTTCACAGATTGCCTCCACGGCAGCGATGATCACGGGCAAGTATGCAGGCAAGCATCCCGCCATGACGGCGTTGATGGCTATCTTTTCGATAGTCGCCGGCGCCCATTTGGGGGGAATATGACCGATCACTTCCTGCGGATCACGCGTCATCGCCGTCAGCATGCGCTCCACGCGCTCGGGGGTGGGCGGGACGATAGGCAATCCGTCGCTCAACTTTTCTAGGCAAAACCAATCGTTGGCCGCTTCCCAGCTATCTTCGACTTCGATGATGGGCGAGGTGAAAGTGGACATGGCTAGGTTTACGATCGATTGTTTAAGCTGCGCCGCGGGAGGCTACGGGTCCCAGCGTCAGCCGTTCATTCACCGACTCCACCGCCCCTTCCGCATCTTCGCGATGTTCTCCTTCTCGTGCGCCGCCGCTCGGATGATGCGGAATTTCTACCAGAGGAAGACTGGCCATACCGAAAAATTTCGCTTCGGTTCGGCCCAACTCCATAAAGATGGACTGGCAGAGCGTCACCGTCGGCTTACCGCGTTTCTGTAGTTCGATGGCGTCGTGGACACTCCACGATGTGCAGGACCCTCAAGCGCCCAGGCCGGTGATGACGGCATCACAACGGTTGATGAATTCCTCCATAATGGCTTGGGGCGCCCCTTGCATATGCGTCGGCTTGGTTTTGCAAAGCACCTCGGCAGGTCGGTATTTTTCCAGAAGAATATTTTTTAATTCGTGAAACATCGCGGTGGAATTCGACTGGCCATTGTCGATGATCCCGACGATCTTCCCTTTGAGCGTATCCAAGCCCGGCATTGGGACACGGTCTGTCGTAGTCACCGAGCCTCTTGGATCCAGCATTTTGAGCGTTGCCATGATTCAGCCCCCCTCCACCATTTGCACAATGCGAAAGCCCACGACCTGGGCACTGGCGAAAAATACGCCCGACGGGAAACTCGCAACCCGAAACAGATCTAATTACACCTGGATCGCTTTAGTCACCGAGCGCGTCGAGCCACCCTCCGGCGTGCTTTGTCCCCAGACGTGAATGTACTGTGATTGGGAACCATCGCCGCCGGCCACCACCACGAGAATATCTTCTGGTTGATCAGTTACAGGTATAACGCTGCTGCGTTTGAGGTTCAGATCGGGACGCCGCTTCGCCCGCTGATAAAAAGTCTCATCCGGCACGTCTTTCATAAAATAAGCTGCTCTTTGCCAGACATATTGCTTGACATCCCGCTTGCTAAATCCATCATTGGCGATAATCCGCGCGTGCTCCGGACAGATCACCATGATCGCTTCGGGTCCAGAGGGACCCTCCATGCGCTTGGCAAAATTGGTGAGGATCCCTTCGGCTTTGGTGCTGTCGAGATCGGAGGCACGGATGCTGCTGTCGGCGCTGATCGCGGTGACCGTACTTTGTTCCGCCTTAAAACCCCGCTCGACGTGGAGGGGCTCCCAAGGGCTCGCTTCTTCATTTTCGCCGATGCAAAGACTGTATTTACCCGGCCAGCCCAGCGTCGCCTTACAGGTCGTTCCCGGATAGGAGCCGCCGATATTGCGCTGGATGAGACGAATACAACGACCCATTGTCGCGTTGGCGCGCCAGCCTTCGCCTAACGCGTTGGCCCCGCCGTTGATGTTGAGCGTGTTGCGAATCGGGCCATTGACGATAAGCATCACCGCTGGCCCGCCCGTGGTTGCCTGCAGCGAGTAAAGATTCAATCTTGCGTCCGTGATCGCTTCCACCGCGGCGATCACCACCGGCATATATTCAGGCCGGCAACCTGCCATCACGGCGTTGATCGAAATCTTCTCCACCGTCGCCGGCGCCCATCGCGGCGGCACCAAGCCTATAACATCTTGCGCGGCGCGCTGTGACGCCGCGATCAACCGGGCCACGCGATCCTCTGTCGGAGGGATGATCGGCAAACCATCCGTCCAGCCCTTCTTTTCGAAGTCGTCGTTGGCCGCCCACAGATCGTCACCAACTTCGACTCGTTCGGATTGCAATTCACTCGATTCCATATTCTTGTCTCATCCGTGCTCGTGCTCGTATTTCGTGGTCGTTCACGAACACGGGCCACGAACACGAACAACGCTTTTATCTTCCTACAGCCACCTTACCGAGCTGCGGTTCCAGCAACATATCGATAAGCATTCCGAACGCGGCATCGGCCCGCTTGTTGACTTCATCAGGCTTTACCGTGCCGATGGGATGTTGCACTACCAGTACCGGATGATCCGGCGCACCAAACGCGTCCTTTTCGGACTTCGCTAAAGCGTCAAAGGCGTGAGTGATAATCGTCACAGCCAAACGGCCGCGTTTTTGAATTTCTATGGAGTCGTGGATACTCCACGACGTGCAGGAGCCTCAATCGCCGAGGCCGCTTAAGACGAAGTCCGCTTGCGAAGCCAACTCGTCGAGATCCTTTTTTGGCGCGCCCTCCTGCGCCGTGAGCTTGCGGCGCGTGATCACCTGGGCAACGCCGAAGCGCTCTTGCAGCATTTCCGCGAAGCGCTCCTCAAGCTTATCTGCATTCGGTTTGCTGTTGTCGAGGAGCCCGACAACTTTCCCGCGTAGATCTTCGAATCGCGGTAACGCAGCGACTTGTTCCCCCGAAGTCTGCACCTTTCCTTCCGGACTAAGAACAATCATCGTACAATCCTCCTCACATTGAAATTGCGACGTACAATTGGTGTTTACTATATTAGAGTGAACCGAAACCTGTCAAAAGGATGTGTAGACCCTAAATTTTAAAAATAGGGCTAGACAACCGAGCCCGATAAGAGTAAGGGGTGTTGTATCCACCAGCTGTAGGATGGATCGAAAGTAAACTCGCTTAAGGCGCAGCACGCGGCTCTGTCAACCCGCGTCGCCCTAGGATTCCGTCTTCAGTTAACGTGCGCCTTTCCTACGTGGCGTTACATAATCCGGGTGTCAATGGCCCGGCACTCCTTGCGCTCGAACTCCGCGTAGCCGGGTCGGTGGGACAACGCCCGCCGGTGCAGGAGGCATTCATGCAACGATACATCGCGCGGAGAGCCCTCCAGAGCCTGATGGCCATCTGGGTGATGACCCTCGTGGTATTCAGCCTCGCGCGCATCAGTGGCAATCCGCTGGACGTGATGTTGCCGCTGGAGGCGGGGCCCGAAGAATACGAGCGGGTCTCCAAGCACTGGGGACTGGATCAACCGCTACACACTCAGTACTTTATATTCTTGAGTAAGGCCGTCCGTGGCGACTTCGGGGATTCCTGGAAGTGGCACGGCGAGTCGGCCATGGGTCTGGTGGCGCAACGCTTGCCGGCGACCCTTCAGCTCGCCGGTTTCGCCCTCGCCATCAGCCTCGTGATCGCGCTGCCGATAGGTGTCCTGGCCGCGGTCATGAAAGGCAACGGCTGGGATACCGCGGCGAAGATCATCGCCCTGCTCGGCCAGTCCTTGCCTCCCTTCTGGTTGGGAATCATGTTGATGTGGATTTTCGCTGTGCACCTTGGGTGGTTCCCCACCTCGGGGAGAGGCGGAATCCAGTACATGATTCTCCCCGCGATCACGCTCGGCTGGTTCCAGGTGGCCGTCCTCATGCGGCTGCTCCGTTCGTCCATGTTGGACGTGCTGGATAGCGAATTTGTGAAACTCACCCGCATCAAGGGGCTCGCGGAGTGGAAGGTGGTCTGGAAGCACTGTTTACGCAATGCGGCGATCACCCCCCTGACCGTCTTCGCAATCATTGCCGGCGGCCTGATGACCGGAGCAGTGGTGACCGAGAGCGTTTTTTCCTGGCCGGGTACCGGGCAGCTTGTGGTGGATGCTGTGAGGGCCAGAGACTTCCAGGTGGTACAAGCGGTGGTGATCGTGTTTGCCGGGATTTTCATCCTCACCAATCTGGTGGTCGACATTCTCTACGCCTATCTCGACCCCCGCATTCGCTATCAATGAGCATAGTGAAGGAGTCCAATCATGGCGACAGAAACGCTGACTACGCTCCCCTGGTATGCGACGCCTAAGGTTTCACGGGCGATGCGTCGGGTCGGACGGTATCCCTTGGTGCCGCTCGCGCTCCTCACGTTCCTCCTGGTGATCCCCGCATTGTTCGCGCCGCAGGTCGCGCCTTATGATCCCTTGAAGGGGTCCCTGTCCAAACGGTTGAAACCGCCGGCCTGGCAGCAGGGTGGCACCATCGAGCATCCCCTGGGTACGGACAAGCTCGGACGCGACATGTTAAGCCGCATCATCCACGGCGCCAGGGTCTCTCTCATGGTGTCCCTGGTGGCGATCTTCGTCGGCGGCATCGTCGGGACGGGTTTGGGATTGATCTCGGGCTACTTCGGAGGTTGGGTGGACGCGCTGCTAATGCGACTGGTAGACATCTCGTTGTCCTTGCCGACGATCTTGTTGGCTCTGGTCCTGGTCGCTGCGGTGGGCCCGAGCTTCGGCACGGTGATCACCATCCTGATGATATTTCTCTGGGCGCGCTATGCCCGGCTGGTCCGCGGCGAAACCCTCAGCATCAAGGAACGGGACTTTATCGCTAGAGCGCGGGTCGCCGGAGCGTCCCATATCCGCATCATGGCCCGCTATATATTTCCCAACGTCGTCAATTCACTGGTCGTCCTGGCGACGCTCCAGGTGGGGTATGTCATTCTCCTTGAGTCCACCCTGAGCTTTCTCGGGGCAGGGCTTCCTCGTCCCATGCCGGCGTGGGGTCTCATGATCGCCGATGGGCGCGAGTTAATCGTCACGGCGTGGTGGGTCTCCATGTTTCCGGGACTGGCCATCATGTTGACCGTGCTGTCGCTTAACTTGTTGGGTGATTGGCTCCGCGATCACCTGGACCCTAAACTCAGGCATGTCTAAATCTATAAAGGAGGTGCGCAATGAGACCAAGATTTATTTCCTTCGTATTGGGACTGCTGGTGGCGCTGGCATCGACCCTGGTTACCACACAAACACCAGGATTCGCCCAAGCGACCAAGACCGACCGGTTAGTGTTTGCCTCCGCCGGGTTCAGTGAGAGCAACCGCTTCTGGAATGTTGCCCGCCCCGACCATCTCCAGTACGACCCATTCCTGGAAACCTTGCTCGAGGTGGACCCAAAGAGCGGCAAATACACCTCTCGCCTCGCCGAGAAGTGGTACCCCAGCTCCGACTACAAAGAGTGGACGTTTATCCTGCGGAAAGGCGTCCCGTTTCATTTCGGATTTGGCCAGTTCACCGCCAAGGACGTCGTTCATTCCCACTCCTTCATGATGCGTCCGGAGGCGACTGCGACCTTGGCCGGTTTCTGGCGTCAGGTCGAAGAGGTAAAGATCGTCAACGACCACCACGTCGTGTTCCGTTTCAAGCAGCCGACGACCGTCATGGATTACGCGGCATCGCGCGCCGGGGATCTCAGGATCGTCAGCAAGGTCCAGTGGGACAAGGAAGGATTGGACGGGCTCGACAAGCGGCCGGCCGGAACTGGCTCCTACCGCTATTCCGGGCGGCAACCGGGCTTGTCCATCAGCTTCGAGCGGGTCGACAACCACTGGCGCGGCGAAAAGCCGGCATTCAAGGAGCTGGAGTTCAGAGTGGTCCGTGAGGAATCGACACGGTTGGCGATGCTGCTGTCGGGAGAGGCCCACATCGCCGACCTGCCCCGCGAGCTGCAGAAGGACGCGCTCAAGCGGGGTATGAAGATCTACTCATCGTCATTCCCCGTGGACTGGATGACGATCTACCTGGGAGGTATGTATTTCATGCCGGGGGACAAGGCGTTCAAGGCCGAGGTGCCCTGGACCAATAAGAAGGTCAGGCAGGCCATGAACATGGCCGTCAACCGCAAGGAGCTGCTCAACACGGTGTTCGCCGGCAAGGGGACCTACACGTATGTAACCGGCTGGCTCCCCCAATCAGAGGGATGGAACCCGGAGTGGCAGAGGAAGTTCGACGGGATGTATGGCTACAATCCGGCGAAGGCTAAGGCTCTCCTGAAAGAGGCCGGCTACGGGCCAGGCCAGCTCAAGCTTAAGATCATGGCCTTCACCGAGCCCGGGGAATCGGAAGGGCCGCAGGTCGCCGAGGCCCTGGGGATTTACTTCAAGGACGTGGGCATCGAGTCGGAGATCGAGGTGCTTGACTGGGCAAAGGTGCGCGAGGGGTTTCGCAAGAAGACGATCGGCTGCTGCATCTGGCCCAACATCATCTCCTGGAGGCCTTCGGAAGAGTCGATCCGGACCTTTAATTATAGCAAAGGACCGAACCACCACTTCGAGAACGAGTTTATCGATAAGACCTACCTGGCCTGGTCCCAGAGCGTGAAGCCCGAGGAACGGCAGCGCCATGCACGGGCGATCGCTGATCATCTCTTCGAGGAATTCGCTGACATCCCGCTCTTCTGGTTCTCGAATGAGGTCCTTGTCAACCCCAAAGTGGTAGGGGGCTGGGTCTACCCGGGCCTTGCCGCCGGGCGGTCGACGCACTTCCATCTCGTGCAACCGGCGAAGTAGGACTAGCGAGGTACCATCAAGGGGAAGGGAATCCTCCCCTTGATGCCCTGCCATATCCGACGGTAGGTGTTGATGCCCAGACAGACCGGCGACTTCATCCTGGAAGTTGAGGACCTTCATACCTACTGCTTCACCCGTTGGGGAGTGGTGAAGGCTGTGGACGGCGTAAGTTTTTCCTTGCGAGAGGGAGAAGCTCTGGGCATCGTGGGCGAGTCGGGCTGCGGCAAGACCATGACCGCCCTGTCGTTGTTAAGGCTGGTCCCCCGACCTGCAGCTCGGATCATCAAGGGAGCCATACGTCTCGAAGGGGAAAATCTCCTGGAGAAGAGCGAGCGCGAGATGCGGAGCATACGGGGGCGACGCATTTCGATGATTCTCCAGGACCCTCAGACTTCCCTCAATCCGGTGTTCACGATCGGCAACCAGCTGATCGAAGCCATCCAGATCCACCACAGAGACGGTCATCGGTCGTTAGTGCAGCGAGCCATCGATGCCTTGAAGCAGGTGCGCGTGGCAGCTCCCGAGCGTAGAGTACTGGATTATCCCCATCAGATCAGCGGCGGCATGAAGCAGCGCGTCGTCGGCGCCATTGCCATCTCCTGTGAGCCGAAAGTCATCATCGCCGACGAGCCCACAACCTCGCTCGACGTGACCATCCAGGCCCAGTACCTGCGCCTGCTCCGCGAGATTCAAGAGGCAACGAACCTCGCGCTGATCTTCATCACCCACGACTTCGGCATCGTGGCCAAGATGTGCGACCGGGTAATGGTAATGTACGCCGGCAGGGTTGTGGAAAGCGGTTCGGTGCGGGACATCTTCAATCATCCGTCTCATCCGTATACGCAAGCTTTGTTGAACTCAGTCCCTACCATGGACGACGATGTCGAGCGGCTTTATTCGATTACCGGCCAGCCGCCCGCCCTCTGGGATCTCCCCGCGGGGTGTCGGTTTGCCGCCCGGTGCCCCCATGCCGATGACCGCTGCCGCCAAGATTATCCGCCGCTGTTCACAGTAGGCGACGGACACAGCGCCGGCTGCTGGAGATTGGAACCCACATGTTAGCCACGCCCATCCTCCGCGCCGAGGGGCTGAAAAAACATTTTCCCGTGACTCAGGGCCTGCTCTGGACGAAGGTCATCGGCTGGGTCCAGGCCGTGGATGGCATCAGTTTCTCCATTCCACAGGGGGAGACGCTCGCCCTCGTGGGCGAGTCCGGCTGTGGCAAAACAACGACCGCCAAGCTCATCCTACGTTTGGAGCGGCCCACCGCCGGGCAGGTGTTCGTCGATGGCAAAAACGTCCACGCTTTGAATGGCGACTTTCTGAAGGAGTACCATACGATGGTCCAGGCGGTCTTTCAGGATCCATGGTCCTCGCTGAGTCCCCGCATGCGGGTGCAGGAGATCGTGGCCGAGGCGCTGGTGGTAAACCAGGAGGTGTCCACTCAGGAGGTTAAAGAGCGTGTCGCCGAAATTCTTAGCTGCGTCGGCCTGCGCCCGGAGCAGGCCGACCTCTATCCCCACGAGTTCAGCGGCGGGCAGCGCCAGCGCATCGCCGTTGCCAGCGCCCTAGTGTCCAGTCCGAAGCTCATTATCCTGGACGAACCGGTCTCAGCCCTGGACGTTTCCATTCGGGCGCAGATCATGAATCTCTTGGTGGATCTCCAGAAGCAGTACCATGTGAGTTATCTGCTCATCGCTCATCATCTGGCGACGACCCGCTACATGGCCCACGAGGTGGCGGTCATGTATCTCGGAAAGATCGTGGAGAAGGCTAAGACGAGGGAGCTGTTCAGGAATCCGCTGCACCCCTATACCAAGGCGCTTTTCTCGGCCGCGCTGCCGGCGCACCCGGACATCACACGAGAGGAGATAATCCTTGCCGGAGAGGTCCCTTCTCCTATCAACCCGCCTTCGGGTTGTCGCTTTCATCCCCGCTGTCCCCTCGCCATGCCGCAGTGCGCGGAAATCGTGCCGCAGGAGAAAGAAATCGCCACCGGTCATCTGGTGGCGTGTCACCTTTATTGATGACCTGTGATGACCTAACGCGGCGGAGCGAGCCTGATTTCAGCGGAGTGAGGCGCGGCTCCAAACGTTTGAATATGGCCCTACAGTAAGAAAGGTGAAGAGATCAATGCGGATCAATTGGTTGACGCGACACACCTCGGGTGTTATGAACCGAGCAGCCAAATCTCGCAATCCGATAATCAAAATAAACTAAGACGGAGGGCTTGATCATGCTGAGGATCGACGCGGATGCGCATGTCCTGGAAACGGAAAAAACTTGGGAATACATGGACGGCGCCGATCGCAAGTTTAGACCGCAGGTCGTCGGTGCCCGCGATGGCTCCTCAACGGACGAGTATTGGCTGGTTGACGGCACCCTGCGCCTCAAATCGCGCAATGTCGGCAAGACCACGCCTGTGAGTTCGCGGGAATTACGCGATGTCGACACGCGTCTCAAACACATGGACGAGCTTGGCGTCGATATTCAGGTTATTTTTCCGACGATCTTTATTATTCCGCTCACGCCCCGGACCGAAATCGAAATAGCGCTATGCCGCAGCTATAACCGGTGGATGTCGGATATCTGGCGGCAGGCGAAAGAGCGGCTACGCTGGGTCGCGGTGTTGCCGCTGCTCAGCATGGATAAAGTTTACGACGAAGCAAAGACGGCGAAGGAGCACGGCGCGGTGGGTATTTTCCTTCGCGGTTCGGAGTGCGATCTGCTGCTGAGTGATTCCTATTTCTTTCCGCTCTATGAGGCGGCAAGCCGGTTGGACTTGCCGATCTGCATTCACTCCGCCACGGGAAGTCCGATTTTGTACAACTATTTCAAATACGAAACCATCGCCTTCTCGAAGTTCAAACTGGTGCTGGTAGGGGCCTTCCACAACATGATCATGGACGGCATCCCCGAGCGTTTTCCCAAACTCAAGGTGGCTTTTCTCGAAGTCAGCGCCCAGTGGCTTCCCTATGTGCTCACCGATCTCGCCAAGCGCTACCACATCCAGGGCAGGACATTGAACAAGAAAGCACTATTGCGCGAGAGCCGCTTCTACGTCGGCTGCGAAACCAGCGACGATCTCCCATACGTCGTCGAGCACGCCGGCGAAGATAATCTGGTTGTCGGTACCGATTACGGCCATGCCGACAGCGCGACCGAGCTGCTAGCGCTTCGCGGGGTGTTGGACGACAAGCAATTAAGCGGCGAGGTCGCTAACAAGATAGTTAGTGACAACGCCCGGGCGCTTTACGGGTTGTGATTTACGGGGACAAGACACCTAAATCGAATATCTGCGGGTACACAAGAGTCCGGTGACCGAAGCCAAGTTTCAAACCAAAGAAATCTTACCCTTTTCGCATCTAGCCGCTGCTCATTTGAACGGGCGAAAGGGGTCACCCGTTAACCCCTCAGGTCAAGCGGGCACAGACGCTCCCGTGAAATAAATTTCTTTTGCGAGGCGCGCTTCGACGAACTCCAACGCTTCCATCACCCAGTGCTGGCACCAGCGGGTGCGCGCGGCTTCGTCCACGCTGAGCTCTTTTTCCAGGCAGTTGCGGATGCACGGTACAATGAGGGGGTGGCCGTCGCAGGCGACGATCTGCGCCAGAGCGCGCACGCGACAGGCGCCGAGCGAGCGCCAGAAGTCATAGTACTTTATTTTTCTTACTGTGTCAGATTCGTGTTTTGCAATTCAACCACTCACCCGGTATGTTTTCGTAACGCACGGCTTGGCCCTCACGTTACCCGCGAGGAAGTCGTCCCGACCGGAGAGATCCCCTCTTCTATCAACCCGTTGAAATTATATAGTTTCCGCCAGATAGTAATCGCCGTGGCTCGGCTTCGCCTGCCAACCTTCGACAGCCGCGCGGAAGCGCTGATGTGGCGGCGTGCCGCGCCAGCGCTGATGCTGCTCCTTGCTGTCCCACTCGAGCAAAACAATCACACTTTGCGGATCATTTTCGGCGCAGAGGATAAAACCGCCACGGCAACCTGCCTGTTTGATTTCCTGTATGGCTTGCTTGTAATGCTTTACGTATTCGCCTCGTCGCTTTGCATCAACTGTTTGAAACCTGACTTCGTAGATCATGACGATGCTCCTAGTACTGAATTTTTCGTAGAGAGGAAATCCCAGCCTTATCGAATATTCTACAGCCCGTAGAACGCTTTTGGATTATCGTAAAGAATTTTCTGAACTGCGGATTGGGGAATCTCGCCTCGATCCGCTCGTCCTTGCAATAATGCACGGAACTCAAGCTCCATGGACGGGTCGCGGTGCGTGTAATCCGAACCGACCATCAGGTTATCCTCACCGACATGTTTCAGAATATAGGGCAGGTCCTCATCGACCTGACAGGTGATGTAGACACGATTGTCTTTAAAAAGGCTCGATGCCACTTGCAGTTGAGGCACACCAAGCACGCTTGTGCTTTCCCGTCCTTGCTGCCTCAACTGCTGGCGGCGCAAATCATAGGCGACAAAGGGTGCCCAGGAAGATCCCGCCTCGATGCAACCAAAGCGCAGCCTGGGATATTTGGCCGGGACATTATGCAATAAGAGTCCCAGCACCCCGTTGATCGCCGCCCCTTTGGTCCGCATGAACTGCCCGTGTGAGAATTCCCGCGCCGGTGAAAAGTCCGGGATACCGGAACCCGTGTGAATACATATGGGTAAATCCAACTTTTCTGCCTCTTCATAGAGCGGAAAAAAATAGGGGTCGGCAGGATATTTTCCGGCCTCACGGTCCCCTTTCTTCAATATGCCGCAGGCCCCATGCTCCTTGGCCCAGCGTAACTCCTCCAGTGCCGCGTCGAGACTTTGGAGCGGCGGCATGCATACCCACCGCAGCCTTCCTCCCGACTTGCCGCAGCGGTCGGCCAGCCAGCGGTTGTAACTTCGGCGCAGCGCAAGGTTGATCCGCGCTTTTTCCGTCGCTTCCATCAGAAACAACGTGGGATAAATCACCTGGATGTCGGTCCCCAGCTCGTCCATGTGTTTGAGTCGAGCGTTAACGTCCAGCAGTTCGCGGGTTCCGACAGTCGTGCCGGAGTCCTTATCGCTGCGAATGAAGCGGATCTGGCGTTTGCCATCGATCATCCAGTAGCGTGCCGGTGGTAACTTGGGATCCGGATTGGCCGGGGCAGTCGTCGTCGGTTTGAAATCCGAGTCGCTATCCCGCAGGTATTCCCAGGTTGCTTCTGTTTCGTCGATGTGAGTGTCGGCGTCGATGATTCCCACTGAATTCTCCTCCGCTATTGATATAGCTGGTTCATAGTACGCGGCGTGGAAAATTAAAAGACCCGGCGCCGGATAATCAATCCTCACAGCGGGATTTTAATACTAAAACTTTTCCGGCCCATCGCGTGTACAATTAATTTAAAGACACGACTTCTTGACAACCAGCAGGTTGCAGCAATAACCTGGGCGAGAGCATCTTTCCAAGGAGGCCGCGCTATGTTTGAAATTAAGGGACTCAGGACCTTTGCCATGAGTGCTAGGGATCTGGGCAAGGCTGTGGAGTTTTACACCAAAACGTTGGGTGGCGAAATTACGCGAAAAGTTGACCCCAGCGAAGAGCAGATCAAAGCCGGGCAGGTGAAAGAAGTCGATGTCAGACTGGGGAATTTTGAAGTCCATCTATTCGACGCGTCCAAAGGGCCGCGCGCTGCAGATCCTCATCACACACTGAATATTCCCTGGCAGGAAAAGGATAAAGCGCTATTAGCCCTCGAACGAATGGGCGCCGCCATCGAAAAGGTCCGGCCGCACAGAGACGGGGTAAGTTACTCGATCAACGTCTTCGACCCCGACGGCAACCGCTGGGAACTCTCTTTCGCGAAAGAGAGTTAGGCCCGTTCCAGCCGTACAAATAGTTCAAGCGGTTCAAAGCGCTCAAATCCTCCGAAATCTCAAACGGATTGAACTTCTTGAACGACTTGAACGTTTTGAACTTTGCTTAATTATATTTTTTTAAAATTTCCCGGGCGATGACCATGCGCATGACTTCGGAAGCGCCCTCGGTGATCATACGGCTGCGCTGATCAACGAACCATTTCGCCAGAGGCAGGTCGAGAGTTAGACCGATGCCGCCGTGGATCTGGAGCACGCGGTCGACCACCCGGAAGGACATTTCGTCAGCGAAGAGTTTAGCCATATAGGCTTCGTTGCGAATATCTTCCTTCTGATCATTTTTCCACGCCGCCTGGTAAACCATCAGACGCGCCCCATGGAGCTCGACATACGAATCGGCCAACTTGAAGGTGATTCCCTGACGTTCCGCAAGGGGCTTGCCGAAAGTCACCCTCTGCTTCGCATAACGCGCTCCCATTTCGATACAGCGCTCGGCCACACCCAAGGCCCGCGCGCCATGCTTCAGGCGGCCGATCCCTAGCCATTTTTGCGCCAGCCTGAAACCCTCCCCTTCTTTCCCGACCAAATTATCCACTGGCACTTTCATATCGTCAAAAACTATTTCCCATGGCTCCTCCCCCATCATCGTTTTGTACTGGGTGACCAGTTTGAGCCCCGGCGACTTCATGTCCACCATGAAGCAGGAAATTCCGCCATGAGAACCCTTCGCCGGATCGGTTACCGCCATTAACTGACCGAAGTGGGCGTTGCCCGCCCCGGTAATAAAGCGCTTGGTCCCATTGACAACATAATAGTCACCCTGGCGCACGGCGCGCGTCTTCATCGACGCGGGATCAGAGCCCGCATCCGGCTCGGTCTGCATGAAACATAACTCCTTGTGGCCGGCGAGTATCGGTTCAAGAAATCGTTTCTTTTGTTCCTCGTTGAGCGCGTAAAGAATCGGCCGGATTTCGGGACCGAAGATTCCCCGCCCCCGCGAGGGCAACGCCACCGTGCGGCACATTTGCTCCCATACCAGCACCTGAGCCAGACTTCCCAATCCGCCGCCGCCGTACTCCTCGGGCACATCGAACATCCAAAGACCCATTTCTCTGGTCTTTTTCTCCAGCCGCGCGCGCACCTCAGGCTTGAGCTCGTTGTTTTCTTGGCTCTGCATCTCGATGGGAATCAGCTCGTTGTCGACGAACTTCCGCACCATGTCCCGCAGCATCTGGAGTTCTTCGGGTAATCGAAAGTCCATTTGCTCTCTCCAAAACCAGTATCCAGTAGCAGGGAGTCAGTAGCCGAAATCCTCTCCCATTTCCAGCTTCTGAATTCTGGACTCTAAATTCTGACTTCTATTTTTTTTCCTCGAACTTGTACGAACCGAGACCCGGCCGGTACTCCTTGCGCGCGAACTGTTGCAGTCCAGGCCGGCCGCCGATCGCCTGCTTTGCCTTGTCGGAAATCAAGCCGGAGATTTCGTAGGCGACTTCTGGATTGGAGTAAAAAGTGTAGTACCAGGCTTCCTTCACGGCATTGAGTGCCGAAGGTGCCTTTTCCTTAAGGTTATTGGCGATCTCCGCCACCTCTCTGTCTAGATCGGCGCGGGGCACCGCCTTGGTGATTAGGCCGATACGTTCCGCTTCCTTGGCGTTCATGGTTTTTCCCGTCAGCGCGTAGTAGAGCCCGTGCTTCGGCTGCAAATGTTCGGTCAGAACGATGGTCACTTCGCCGCCGGGAAAATGGCCGAAGTTAACCTCCGAGAGGCCGAATTGCACGTCGTCGGCCGCAATGGCGATGTCGCAGCCGGTCACCACCGTAAACCCGCCGCCGAATACCCAGCCGTTAATTTTAGCGATCACCGGTTGCGGCATTTTACGCAGAATCTCGTTGCGCCATTGGCGCGATTTCTCCCGTACCTCATCACGCACCCGGGGGGACTGGGAATCCATCTCGATAAAATACTGCTTCAAATCCTGTCCCGCGCAAAAACTTTCTCCGGCTCCGGTGATCACGATCACCCGCGTTGTGCTATCGTAGCGCAGGTCGTTGAGGCAATCGTACATCTCCCGATGCAATTGCGGGCTCATGGCGTTGCGCTTTTCCGGACGATTGAAAGTAATCGTCGTCACGCCGTCCTTCTTGTCCATCAATAAAGTTTGGTAATCTGCCATTTCATTCCTCCTTAAGGATTAAATCCTGTCCTGCCGTTTCTATTAATTGCTTCGCGATTTTCCACCGGCTCCTCGGATAAGTAACATTCACGCCTGCGACCGTCCGTCTATCCGCAACACCGACTCGAAATACCGCTGCACCTCATTCCAAAACCCCGTCTTTTACATACTGTGCAATTTGCTCTTCGCTATAACCTACGACCTCGCGAAGCACCGCTTCCGTGTCGCGCCCCAGCACCGGAAATTCCCACTTGCGAGTGAGTGTGGCATTGGCAAAACGGAGTGGAAATCCGGGTAATACGACACGTCCCAGGCGATCATTTTCCACGCCAACGATGAAGCCTCTATGCCGCAGGTGGGGGTCCGCTGTCACATCGCTGCCGTTCTGCACCACGCCGCAGGGCACGCCCACTCGCTGCAGGCGTTCCATGATATCGTAGGGGTCATGCTCCATGGTCCACAGCCCGATCAATTTGTCCAACTCATCTTTGTGCTCCAGTCTTCCTGCTAGCGTCTTGAAGCGCGCGTCCCTTTCGACTCCAGGACCGAGCGTTTCCGCCAGGGCCACCCATTGTTCCTCGTTTTCCGCGGTAATCACGCACCAGCGATCCTCGCCCTTGCTCGGATAACAGCCATGAGGTGACGCTGAGGGCGAAGCGTTTCCCATCGGTTCCGGATCACGACCCTGAGCAGCGGCCTCCATCAGGCTCGCACCGATCATGAATCCAGTCGCCTCGGCCTGCGCTAGGTCGATCAATGCGCCTTTTTGTTGGCGATTGCGAAAGAGCACCCCCGAAATAATAATAATCGCGCAGAGAACACCGGTCACATAGTCGGGGTAGACCGTTTGCGAGCCGATGGGCGGGTTCGTGTATCCCGGATGATTCCATAGGTAAGTAAAACCGGTGAAAGAAGTGATATTGACTCCCACCGTGGAGTAATGTCTTTTGGGGCCGGTGCAGCCAAGTCCCGGCATGCGCAAATTAATAATATCCGGCTTGACCTTGCACAAATCCTCGTACGCTAGGCCGAGCCGGCCGACGACGTCGACGCTGTAATTGTCGAGGACGGCATCCGCGTTCCTCACCAGATCGTGAAGGACCTTTGGTCCCTCGGGATTTTTAAGATTGATCGTCACCGAGCGCTTGTTGCGGTTGAATTCGAGAAAACGCGGCGAGAGATTGGGATCCTCCCCGGTGCCGAAGAAACGAAACGGGTCCATGCCGCCGCGTCGTGATTCTATTTTAATCACATCCGCGCCTAGTTCGGCGAGAATGGTCGTACCGTAGGGTCCCGCCAGAACGTGATCGAAGCTGACGATGCGTATCCCCTCGAGGGGTCCGTTACCGGCCGGCGTGGCCTTGTCTGTTTGGGGGAGCCCCTCTGTGCTCTCTCCCGAAGCGGGGGAGCCCTCCTCTCTATTCTCCCCCGATACGGGGGAGACGGACGAGGGGGCTTGCCAGCTATCGAGGACAGGCACGGCGCCCACTGGGAGGCGGACGCCATCGATCATAAAAGGCGCCGCCGGTTGTTTGGTGATGCCAAAGCCAGGGTGCTCCGCTGTCCCCAAAAAACCTCGACTTTGGACATGTTCGTCATGGGCAAAGCCCAGCGGGGTGTTTACCGCAACACAGGGGATTCCCTCGGGCTGAAGTAAATTGATCAACTCTTCCTTGGTGAGACCGAGAGTGAAAGCCTCCACAGCTGCGTTTACCTGATCGACATGGGCGCGTCGAAAAAGATTATTTTGCCATTCGACCCCATCCATTTCGGGGGGATGATTTTTCCAGACTTCAAGAAACGGTTTCCAGTGCTGCCGCGTCACGTAAAGATAAACGTAACCGTCACGACAAGGAAAAATTCTCGCGGGCGCAACCTGTCCATGCTGGCTTCCCTGTCGTTTCAGAATCTGCCCTTCGTTGGCGTAAAGGCGCACGATATGTTCCTGCGTCGCCAAAGCTTCCTGCATCGACGCATCCACATGATCCCCTTGCCCGCTCCGTTCGCGGCGGTAGAGCGCCGCCAGAACGCCCACGGCGCCGTACAGACTGCCAAAGTAATATGCCTGGGTTTCCGGCGGCCTACAGGGTGGTAGCGAGGGATCACCTGAGATATATAAAAAGCCGCTCAGCGCGAGTGCGACGAGATCCGAATAGGCAAAGGCGTTCTTTGGCCCGCTTTGTCCAAACCCGGTTATCGATCCCACAACGAGCCGCGGATTGACCGCCGCGAGACTTTTATAGTCAAGACCTCTAGATGCGAGCTCACCGGGAGTATAACTCTCCAGCACCACGTCCACAGTCCTTACCAAGTCACGGAAAGCCTCGCAATCCTGATCCTTGTGAAGATCGAGCACCCTGCTTTTCTTCCCTGCGTTCAAATGCGCAAATGGCGCGCTCAAGGTTTTGCCCTCGGCAGTTTTTATGAAGGGCGGGAACCGGCGCGCTGGATCGCCGCCGGGCGGCTCGATCTTAACAACCTCCATACCTAAATCGGCTAGTATCCGCCCGCAGAGCTGGCCTCGCGGATCTGTAAGATCAAGCGCGCGATAACCTCCGAGAAATAAATTCATAAAATTATGCTTACGCTCCCACGTATTGGCTGCGGATGTCATTCAAGATATGCGCCGCCTCTTCAACCATTCGGGCGACAATCTCCTGAGCCCGCTTGACACTTTTCTCTGCGCTTAGCATCCCAGCAACCTGGCCCCCGGGAACTTGCAGCACTTCGATACGACCAGCAGCCTCGGCGGCGCGGCGAATCTCGTCCATCGCATTGCCCTGGTAGGGCGTCGGCATCGCCTCCAATCCGGAATGGATCCAGGCCGAGATTACGGGGCTAAGAAAATGGCGCGCATAATGCCCGCTGGTATAGGCCGTTCGCACAAAATCCTCGGAGCTCCCATGCAAAATTTGTTTTTTAAACAACGGGTGAATGCCGCATTCCTCGCTTACGAGAAAGGCCGTGCCACACCAGACCCCCACCGCCCCCAATGCCAGGGCAGCGGCCACGCCCCGTCCATCGGCGATCCCTCCGGCCGCTACGACGGGAAGCGGCTTCACGGCATCAACGATCTGCGGGATCAAAGGAAAGTTGGCGATGGTTCCTGTGTGACCGCCGGCCTCGTATCCCTGAGCAATAATGACATCGGTCCCTTTGCGCGCATGGCTGAGCGCATGTTTAACCGCGCCCGCCAGCGCCATCACCTTGATGCCCCTTTCATGGGCCAGTGGCACCACTTCCGCAGTGTCGCCCAGGCCGATAATTAAAATCGGAACCTTTTCTTCGAGAATGACTTTCAATTGCTCGCGGGTCGCCGCAGGCGTTTTGACCCAGCTCTTGCGGTCCGGTGGTTGCGGCTTTAATCCCAGCCTGGGGATCAGCTCTTCGGTGAACTTGGCATGCTTGGGGAATTTTTCCTCGATCTCCCTGCGCACCTCGTCCGGGTCGGGGATTTTCACGTCTTCCATTTTCGGCAAAGTGATATCGACGCCAAAGGGCCTGTCCGTCAATTGCCGCACGGCGCGAATGCGCTGGCGAATGACTTCCGGACGTATGGAGCTGCCGCCGATACAACCCAGGCCGCCGGCGTTCGACACCGCAGCCACCAGCGCCGGAGGAGTCGTCAATCCTTCTTTATCCCATCCCATGCCGGCCTGAATGATGGGAACTTCGATTCCCAGAAGGTCACATAATGGCGTACGCAGTCTCATAAGACTCCCAAACTAGCGCTTCCTCACAATCACGCGCGCGAGCACGATCACGATTGCTTGCGGTCCTCCGGTTTTGCATACCCCGTGCTCCCACCTCCTTTTTGCGAGTGCAGATAGCCCTCAACGTCGCTCAAAGGGTTGGTATAGTAACGCATGCGGTGGGAAACCAGATCGTCGATGCGCAGCGCAGTTTCGAAATCCAAATCTTTTTGCAAATAGGCGGCAATTTTCGCGCTCTCCAAGGTCGCCGCGTTGCGCGATCCGAGCTCATTGGCCAGTTCTTCCACATAGGACACAAGCTCTTTATCCGGTACGACTTGCGAGATCAATCCGATTCGCTCCGCTTCCGCGGCGGTTAGATTCCTGCCGGTGAGCTGCACATAAAAAGCTTTCTTAAAGGGTATGCCGGCATGAAAGAGAGATGGCGTGGCCACAGCGCCGTAACTGCCGCGAATGACCTCCGGCATGCCAAATACGGCCGACTCGCCGGCGATTGCGAGATCATGGCCATTGATCAGCGCAAGCCCGCCGCCAAGGCACCAGCCATTCACCGCCGCGACGGTCACCTGCGGCGCCGCGCGCATCAGCCGGATGATCTCTTGTGTCGTCCCGCCGTCGTCCCAGCGCCGCTTGCGCTTCCAGCTTTCGCGCAAATCGTAGAGATCGAGACCCGAAGAATAAGCATTTGTCGACCCGGTAGTCACGATGACCTTGATCTTGTCATTGTCACGCAGCTCCTTGAGAACCGCGATCAGCTCCGCCATCAGACCCCGGCTGAGCGCGTTTTTTTTCTCCGGACGGTTGAATGTCAACCAGGCCACGCCGCTTTGCTCGTCGATCTTGGCCATGATTGTTTTCATTTCCACCATAAATTCTCCTTGTTCACCAGATGACAAAAGCTCTAAGAAAATTCACGAGAGGATCGCGCGGAACAAAGCCCTACCAAGCGCTCCCATCCCTATGAGTCCCAAGTAAAAACGGCACCACCACCGCCGCCAACTCATCGGGCTTCTCATGGGGAATGTGATGGCCTGCGCCTTCGATGGGCAAGATCTTTGCGTTGGGGAATAGCTTCACCCGCGGACCCCGCACCGACTTCATGAAATCGCTTTCAGTGCCATAAATGAAAAGGATGGGACACCTAAGACGCCGGATAAAAGCTTCGATCTGTCCTTCAGACATCGCGGTGGTGGTGCGGTAACGCAAGATCGGATCATGCTTCCAGCGGTATCTCTCCCCCTTAAAGTGCGTACCATGGCGCGCCATATGAAGCGCGGCGCCGTCGGGAATCAGTGGAAAGCTTTTTTGTAAGGCTTTAGCCGCCGAGTCCAGTGTTTCATGCGGATAGGGGATCTCAACATAGTCTCTCCCCTTCAATCGCGCGGCGATGATCTCGGGCACCTCGTCATCGGAGCGGGCAAAGGGTCCTAAAGACTCGAACAAAACTAGCCGCTCTACTTTTTCCGGAAAAGCACCGGCATAGAGAAGCGCCATACTCCCGCCAAGGGAATGGCCAAGTATGGTTACCGGTCCCTTGTCCAAATGGCGCAATAAACCCGCCAGATCGGTCAAAAAATCTTCATGCTGATAGCCCCGCGTGCCGTTGGGCCACTCGCTATCGCCATGCCCCCGCAGATCAATGGCCACGGCATGTTTGAGAGGGAGTCCACGCGCCAGCATCGCGGCAATGAAACGCTCCCAACTCCGCCCTTGATCCCGCACCCCATGGACGAAAACGAAGGTGTCCTCTTTGGGATCGCCCCACTCCCAGTAGTGCAGCCTCAGGCCGTCATGAACGAAGTAGTGCTCCCTCGGTTCCAAATCCATCTTTGCTCGCTGCCAGCTATTCCCTCTGATGAGCCATTATTTTCTCGCCGAGTCGATAAATTCACGGATAAACGTGATCAACTCATTGGGCACTTGGGTTATCTTTTGCTTGAGTTTTTCACCCTCCTCGCCGGTTATGAACCTGGGATGAAACCTCATGGACTTCTTGGCCTCGGCAATAAATTCTTCATCTCGGGAGAGCGATGCGAAGGCTTGTCTCAACGCCGCTACAGCGTCGGATGAAGTGCCAGGAGGCAGAATCGCTACCCGGCTCATGTTCCCGCTGGCGATATTCGCCGCTTTGAGCGCTTCGTACTTGATTCCTGAAGGAGGCTTGCCGAATATTTGCATATAGACCTCAGCGAAAGAACTCAGTTCAGGAAAATCCGGGCTGCTTCGTAAAGCACCATCTGGGCTAAACACATCGTGATAGTAAATAGGAGTGACTATTCCGGTCTTCACCATCTGTGGCTCCACCGCACTACGATAACCGGGTATGCTTTCGTCATGGTACTGAATTTCATTACGCTGGACCGCCAGTCTCGCATCGCTGCTACTGTTGTAACCGGTGACGTAATCGTACTTGAGTCCCAATATATCGAACGCGAGACGAAACCGCAGGTCTTTGTTGCTGTCAAAACTTAAGCCGCCGGCCCGGAACCGCTGGGCCTTGGCGATATCGGTAGGTTTCTTGATGCCCGGAGCGACATCGGAGCGAATGTAGCATACCGTCACTCCGTAAACCGAGGCGATGAAAGGTAATTTTCCAAGATCGGCCCTCAGGGTTGGCGTCCGCATCATTTGATGATTATAGGGACCGGTAAAATATCCCATGGTTTGGCCATCGGCCTTGGCCACCTCGCCCAGAAAGTTGATTCCCGTCACGCCGCCGGCGCCCGCCATGTTTTGTACGATGACCACTGGTTGGCCCGGAATATGTTTGGAGAGGTGGCGCGCCACGATTCTTCCTTCGATATCTGTAGGACCCCCAGCAGCGAAGTTGATAATAAGGCTCAGTGTTTTACCCTGGTAAAACGGCCGTTGAGCCTCGGCGGATGGCGTAACAAAGACACCCAAACAAAAAATCACGCTTAAAATCTCGCACGACTTAAGCTTCATGTAGGATCCTCCCTTTTCATTTATCGAAACACTACAGGCGAACTACGTCAACTCCGTGCTGGTTTTTTGCATTCTCAGCCATTCAGACGGTGGCGCTGTCAGTGCGCCTGATTAGTAATCTCCCTTTTTAATATTTCTTTCGCTACCTTGCCAATCTCCGTATGGGGCAATGAAGTGACGATATCTAGAGTCTTGGGTACTTTATACGATGAGAGCCGCTCCTTGCAAAACTGCAAGAGTTCTTGCGCCGTAACAAGTGAAGCAGGCGCGAGAACAACAACGGCTTTCACCGCCTCGCCCCACTGGGAGTCGGGCACGCCAATCACCGCCGCTTCCAAGACATCGGGGTGACTATAGAGCACGCTCTCTATCTCCAGCGGATAGATGCTAATGCCGCCGCTCTTCACCATGTCTTTTTTCCGGCCGACGATAAATAAGTACCCTTCTTCGTCAAAATAACCCAGATCGCCCGTGTAATACCAGCCGTCGCGAAAAGACGCGTTGGTCGCCTCCGGGTTCATATAGTAGCTTTCGCAGGCCAGAGGGCTTTGGCAGATAATCTCGCCCACTTCGTTTACTGGAAGCGGTTTGTTATCATCGTCGACGATGCGCAGTTCTACGCACCAGACAGGTCGACCCGTGGCGTTGGGTCGAGCCGCCAAATCCGACGGTTTCGAGATCGCCATCTGCCCCGAATCCGTCGATGCATAGGTGCGATAAATGTTAGGCGTAATGTGTTTTCGCAACTTCTCCAGGACTGTGGGGTGCAGCTTACCCCCCGTAATGGCGAGGCAGCGCAGCGAGCTGGTATCGTAGTTTTCCACGCCCGGCACTTGGAGCATTCGCTCACACATGGTCGGCACCGCTCCCATGTAGGTAATCTTCTCCCTCGCAATGGTTTCGAGCACGGCTGCGGGGTCGAAGCGATCGTGCAAAGTCACCGTGCCGCCGAAGTAGATTAAACCGAGGGTAAAGGATCTGCCAGCGTTGAAATAAATCGGCGAGGATAAAATACCTCGATCATGAAAGCCCAATCCTTTTTCAACGGCATTGTTAATGCAATGAAAAACAAATGTCCTATGCGTTGCCAGACAACCTTTGGGAAAGCCCGTTGTCCCGGAGGTGAGCAACACAGCAAAAGGATCGTCCCCGCCGACTTCACTTGAAGGCTCTGCGCTGCTACGACCATCCAGCAGGCCACTGTAGTTTCCCTTGGAAACGACCAGGATTTTTAAAAAGCCAAGATCGTGCGATGTCTTGGCATTTTCCACTTCATCGACGCAATCCCCCTGGACTATGAGGAGGGATGGCTTAAAGAAAGACAGCACCGACCCCAACTCCAACGCCTTCCATTTAATATCCAGGGGAATCGCCAGGGTACCAATTTTAGCGGCGGCGAAAATAATTTCCAGGTGCTCGATCCGATTACCGACCAGGATGGCCACGGACTCTTTTTTACCGACTCCCAGCGAAAGCAACCCTTGAGCCAGTCGATTGACTCTCGAGTTGAGCTCCCCGTAGCTGATCTCACGATTGTTGTCTTTCGCCGCTATCTTGGCGGGAAACTTGGAGGCGTTGCGGCGCAAGCCGTCGCCCATCAATAAATGAGAATTCATAACCGTTTTGCGTCTTGAGTCTACCGTCTAGAGTTACCATCCCTCATGGCAGAATTCCCGTTTTTAGATTGCCAACACGAAACCCAAGACTCTGGACACCAAACTGATTATTATCTCCCTTTCCACAGCGGTGCCCGTTTTTCGACAAACGCCCTTGGCCCTTCCTTGGCATCTTCCGTAGTTAACACCATAGCCGCGAGATCCGATTCCAACCGCAGGGCCTGCTCCAGAGGCAGCTCACTGCCCTTGTAGATAGCTTCCTTTATATAGCGTACCGCTAGGGGCGCGCTTTTTAAGAATGCGGCCGCCAATTTTTCGCCGGCTGGAATTAACTCTGGGAAAGTAACGATCTGGTTTACAAGGCCGATCCGGTGCGCCTCTTGAGCGTCGAGAAGTTCCCCGGACATACAGATCTCCAACGCCTTGGGAATACCGACCAGACGGGCCATCCGCTGCGTTCCCCCTGAGGCCGGCATGAAACCAAGCCGTGCTTCGCTAAGCCCCAGTCGAGCGTTATCCGCGGCGATGCGGATATCGCAGGCGAGGCTCATCAGCAGCCCCGTGCCGACGACGTAGCCATGCACCAGGGCAATGGTGATCTTATTGATGGCGGCGATCGCTGGTGCCGGGGTTCCAGGGACGCCGGAATATCTAGCCTGTCGAACCACAAGGGGTGACTCCGGCTCTGTGTCCGCCGTAGCGGCATTAGCCCGAGCCCGATCCTTGACATCACCGCCGACGGAGAAAGCCCTTTCCCCATTTGCCTTAAAGATAACGATCTGAACGTTTCGATCCTCATTGGCCTGGCGGCAGCAGTCGACAATGGATTTGACCATCTCGCGGTTCACCGCGTTCAACGACTCGGGACGGTTCAAAGTAATCCACGCGATTTTATCTTTGACTTCGTATAGAACTTTTTGCTCTGCCATCTTGACATCCTCAAATTAAGTTTCAGGTTTCCGGTTTCGAGTTGGGAGCCAGAAAACAAATCAAAAAGAGAGATTTACAGTATAGATCCTAAGTTTGTCTTGTGACCTATTCGATTCTTGATTTTTCAACTAGAAACCCGAAACCAAAAACTCGAAATTATTTCCCCTTCCACACCGGCGCACGCTTTTCCGCAAACGCGCGGGGGCCTTCCTTGCTATCCTCAGTAGTGCCGACGAGCGCCGAGAGGTCGGACTCCAGCCTAAAGCCCTCGTCCAAGGACAATTCGATGCCTTTTTTGATGGCTTCCTTTATAAAAAGCACCGACATCGGCGCCCCTTTGAGAATTCTCGCCGCCAAGTCTTCAGCAGCTTGCATGACATCGGCAGGAGGTACTGAGAAATTTACGAGCCCGAGACGCTGCGCCTCGCTGCCAGTGACAGTGTCTCCCGTCAGGCAAATTTCCAGCGCCTTCGCAACCCCCACCGCGCGAGCCAGCCTCTGCGTGCCACCCGCACCTGGAATCAACCCGCGCCGAACTTCTGTCAGACCCAACTTGGCATCCTCCGCCGCGACCCGCAGGTCGCAGGCAAGCGCAAACTCGAGCCCGCCGCCGACACAGTAGCCGCGGATCGCCGCGATTGTCGGTTTGGTGATCGCCGCAACGGCGCGCGATTGCGTATGAATGGTCGCCGAAAGCTTTTGCTGACGCCTCTCAATCGGTGAAAAAGACGTCTCGGCGCGCTCTTTCAAATCCATCCCCGCTGAAAAGGCCTTTTCTCCTGCGCCGGTAAAAATTGCGATGCGAATTGCGTTGTCGTCTTCAATCTGCTGGCAGGCGTCCACCAATTCGCGGGCCATCTGCCGGTTCATGGCGTTCATTGCCTCTGGACGGTTGAACGTCACAAAGGCGGTTTGATCACGCGCATCAAAAATAATCGTTTGAAAGGCCATCGCCCTGTTCCGCCTTATCCTGCCAGTTCGAACATCGGCAATTTGATTTCCGGATCGTGAGTTTCCCGAAACACAACTTTCACGCTGTCGCCGAGCTTGACCTTCTCGATTCCGTTTCCCACCAGGCGGCTTTCCATGATAACGCCTTCGTCTAAAATGACGTTGATGTAGCAGATAGGCACCTCATCTTTGAAAGCCGGATTGCGCGGTACACGTACCCAGGAAAAACTATGGATGGTTCCGCTACCCGCCGCCGCGACCCATTCGATGTCGCCGCTAAAACAGTCCACGCAGACAATGCGCGGAAAAAACTGTAGTTTGCCGCAGGCCTTACACTTCTGCAGCAACAGTTTGCCCGCTGCCGCGCCTTTCCAATAAGGCTCATCGACCTTATTGACTTTGGGCAAGCTTTTTTTCGGGAGAGTCGCTTCGGCCATCACTTTCTCCTTTCCAAAACCAACGCGGCAGTGGTGCCGAGGTTGTGTCCGTAGTTCAACCAGCCGATACCCGTGACCAAAGCGCGCTCGGCTTTTTTCACCTGGTGTCCGGCGGCTTCGCCTCTGAGTTGCCTCAACGCCTCAACGATATGGAGAAATCCTCCCGCCAACCCCGCTTGCCCGACGGAAAGCTCGCCGCCGCCCGTGTTGACCGGAAAGTTGCCCCTGTAGGTCAAGTCCTGCGCCTCGACAAATTTTCCTCCGCCGCCCTTCTGGCAGTAGCCGAGATCTTCTATCTGGATCATCACGGCGATGGGATAGTCGTCGTAGATTTCAAATAGGTCGATCTCTTCGCGTTTGACTTCGCTGAAGATCCGATCCCCAACCACTTTTATGCCGAAGGTGGTCTTGTCCGGCAGCATGTTCCCAACCTGATACTGAGAGCGCTCTGCGTCGGTGACGAGGTAAACGAGCCTGTCGGTAATCTGCATGGCTTTCTCCTCCGATGCCATGATCACACACTCGGCGCCGGAGCAGGGCATCACGCAGTCAAAGAGGCGGATCGGGTCGGAGATCATCCGTGAGTTGCGATAGTCCGCAAAACTCATGGGCTCGCGAAACAATGCCTGAGGATTATTGATCGCGTTTTCACGTTGCGCCATGGCGATCTTGCCGATCTGTTCCAGCGTGGTGCCGAATTGCGCCATGTGAAGCCGCTGGACAAGCGCCATCAGCGTGTTGGGGCCGCTGTAGCCGTAAACGTCGACGTAATTGGCGCGCTGGTATTCCAGCTGGCGCTGCTGCGGCGTGCTTCTGTCGAAGGAATTGGCGCCGACCAGAACGATAAGATCCACATGACCCGCCTCGATTGCGTCCGCGGCGCGTCGCACGCTCATGACGCCGCCGGCGCCGCCGTAGTCGCCATTGAGCACCCAGTCGACTTCCAAACCCAACTGCTCGGCCACATGAGGCGAATAATCCGGACTGACTTGCGTCGTGACTGAAAACCCTCGGACTTCTCGTTTATGTATGCCCGCCTGCTGTAAAGCGTTACGAATGGCCTCGGCGTAATACCACAAGACCGGTGCCTCGGATTTCCTCGAATACTCCGTCGAGCCGTAGCCGACGAAACAGACTCTTTTACGACGCATAACTCCCTCTCGTTTCTCTGAAGCAATAGGCAACGGGCATTAGGCAATGGTCAAACGACCGAAACGCAGACGCTGAATTTATTCGATCGCCATTTTCTTGCGTTTCGCCTACTTTCAGTTGCCTAGTGCCCATTGCCTGCTTGAACGAATCGATCGCCGGTCGCGCGGTCCATCTCCGCTTCGCGGCCGTAGAGCAAGCGCATCATGCGCGCTTCGCGATAAAAGCCTTCGAAGGGAAATTCTTTGCAGACCCCGTAGCCGCCATGAATCTGGATCGCCGTATCGGCCGCCTCGAACGCCATCTTTACCGCTCGTTTTTTGGCCAAAGCGGAATCCCCAAAATAGGACAATCCCTGATCCGCGCGCCACGCCGCTTCCACGGTCAGCCAGGTGCAGGTGCGCAAGGAAATGGACAGGTCGGCCAACATCCATTGAATGGCCTGGCGCGAGGCGAGGGGCCGGCCGAAGGTTTCACGGTTGCGCGCATGCTCGATGGAATCGCTCAAACAGCGCATCCCGATTCCCAGCGCGCGAGCGGCGAGGCGCAGCTGCTCGGCGGCGATGATCGCTCCGACTTCGTACTCATAACCCAGGAGCTGACTCACCGATACTTTGCATTTACTGAGGGTAAACTTACCGACGCTTGCATCGGTGGTTAGATCGACTTCGCGGTCGACGGAAAGTCCTTGGGTATCGCGCTGCAGCGCAAAGAGCACCACTCTTTGGCTGCCGCGTTCTTTGGCCGGGAATAAAAAAAGGTCGGCTGCAGGATCGAAAACATCAAGATCGGAGTCACTCAGCAGATAACCATCGTCCTCTTGCAAAAAAAGAGTCTGGATATCGTTCAAGTTAGCGGTCTTATGAACCTGATCAAAGGCGAGTGACAGGGTCATCTTCCCTGCGGCCAGTTGTGTCGCGTATTGGCTATCCGTCATCAGGCGAGGAATACAGGCGGGAGCGAAAGGTAAAATAGACCGCCCGAACTCTCGGTAGATCAAGATACGGCTCACAAAACTCATCGCCGACCCCCCTTGCGCCTCGGGAAGCTCCAAAGCCCACAAACCGACTTGTTTGGCGCGTTCCATGAGCGAGGTTGCCAAGTCAGGCGCAAGCTCGCGCCGCGGCGGATCCCCAGGGGGAAGAAACAGCTCCCGCTGTTTTAGATACTCCCCTTCGCGTGGCAAAAGCTCCCTGTCGACAAACCGAGCCGCGGTGTCACGTATGAGTTTTTCTTCGTCGCTTAGTCTGAGATCCATGGCCGAACCTGTTAGGCGACAGGCATCGAGCAATTGGCACTAGTCAATGGTAAAAGCCAACAGCCTGCTACCCTGTTTTCGGTGTTCCGCTTTCCCCTGTGACCTCTCCCCTCTCGCCTTCCGTCTTGCCTCCTATTGCCCATTGCCTGTTGCCTACTTTGCTTCCTCACATGAGCTCCAGTGAAGCCACCCCCTCACGAAACAAAGCGCGCTGGATAATATGGCGCTGGATTTCCGATGGTCCTTCGACGATTCGCCGGGAGCGCGCATGGCGAAAGGCGCGGGCAATAACATGCCGTTTATGAAACGCCTGGGGTCCTACCGCCTCCAAAGCAAAGTCGATGACTCTGTGAACCAATTCGGTACCGAATAGTTTCACGTTGGCCGCGTCGACGCGTACGTCCATCTTTTGATCGGCTTTCCATGCACCGGAGTAAGTGAGGGTTCGCAGCGCCTCCAGCTCGCCCAAATAGTTGCCCAGGTGCCCGACTAACTTTTCGGACTCTTTGGTGTCACGGCGCAAGGTTTCAGCGACTGCGCTTAAGACGCGCTGCGACATGCCGTGGGAACGAATGCCCACCTGAAAGCGCCGCGCTCCCAACCACGACTGATTTATTTCCCAGCCCTTGCCGATCTCGCCCAACACCTGAGATTTAGGCACCCGGCAATTTTCAAAAACCAGCTCGCAGGGCTCTGTTCCCGCTATGGTGGCGACGCTGCGAACCACATGGTAGCCGGGCGTTCCCTTGTCGATGAGGAAGCAGGTCACTCCTTCCCGTCCCTTGGTGCCGGGTAAGCGAGCGAACAGCTGCACAAAATCCGCGACATCCGCAAAGGTCGGAAACATCTTGGTCCCGTTGACGATGAAATCATCGCCATCGGGGGTTGCGGTGGTTTGCATCATGGAGGGATCCGCGCCGGAAGCCGGTTCGCTCAAACCGAAAGCCGATGTCTTCTCACCGCGAATGCAGGGCCAGAGAAACCGATCGATCTGCTCTCCTTTGCACCCATATAGAATGTTCGAGACATGGTTGCCGAGCTCGAAGGGAACGGTGGTTTTCTCCAGCTCTTCGGTCACGGCGATCATCGCGACATTGCCGGCTTCCAAACCGCCATAGGCCTTAGGAATATCGAAAGACCAGAGGCCTCTGGCGCGAGCCTTCTCCTCCAAACCTTCCATGATCTCGATGTAACGCTTAACTTCCGTGTCGCTGCTGAGTTTCGCGCGGCTCTTCCAGCGGCTGCCCTCAAAGATATCCGGCGCGTTTGCAAACTCCTGTTCTACCGGCTTCAGTTCGACGCGAACGAATTCCTCAACCGCCCGGCGCAGCGCTTCTTCTTCAGGTGAGAGGTAAAAATTCACTGCACAATCTTCCTGTCATCACGTCCCATATCACACCTCAATCAGACAAAAAAAGAGCGCCACTGCCATTGACCGGACAGCGCTCGTTATGATAATGGCTCTGGCGACTCAACAGGATGGAAATATGGCAAACATAAAAGGTTGGGTGACCCACGGCTTCAACGACATGCGACTTGAAGAGGTCCGCTACCCCCTGCTGAAACCCAACTGGGCTATCGTTAAGACCAAAGTCGTACAGCCGTCGGTGACCGAGGTCCAGCTTTTTTATGGCGAGCGCTCTAATAGTTACGATAAGGTTAAAAAAAAATTGGCAGAAGGGGCGCAGCAGTTATTCGGCCACGAGTTCTGCGCCGAGATCGCCGAAATCGATCCGAAAAACGGATTTGGCTTGGCGGCGGGAGATCGCGTCGGCGCGACCCACACGCATGTCGGTACCATCGGCCGCGACTTTCCCGGCTGCTTCTCCGAGTACGCCGCTGTGCCCCTCGATGCGCTGGCGAAGATGCCCGATGGCATTAGTGACTGGGAGGTCGCAGCCATCCAGCCCCTGACTAGCTGCATTTTCGATGTCAAAGCGCTGGGCGTCACCCTGGGCGATACCGTGCTGGTGCTGGGGCAAGGCGTCATGGGATTGAATTGCGCCCAAGCCGCTAAGGTCGCGGGAGCGGACACAGTCATTGGCGTGGATCGGCGCGACGATATTCTAGAAATGTCCCGAAAGCTAGGAGTCGATATCACGATTAACGCCGCCAAACAGAATGTGGTCGAGGCGGTGATGGAACTGACACATGGCAACGGCGTGCCCCACGTCGTTGAAGCAGCAAGTGGCAGTCCCAAGATGGGCTTGTCCGGCGGTTCCACGGTGAGCGATGCGGTCGCTTGCGTGGCGCCCGGCGGGAAGATTTTGAGCATCCCCCATTTTCACGAGCCCGTCACGCTGGATTTTAATTATCTCAGAGCCAAGAAGGTAACCTATATGTTCCCGCCGGAGCTCGCTTCACCTAAAGATATGGCTCTGGCGGCGCGGCTCATTGCGCAGAAAAGAATCAAGATCGATCCCATGATCACGCATAAACTTGAAGGAATCGAAAAAGTTCTAGAATCATTGGAAATTACCGCCAACAAGGCGAAGTATGGCGCACTCAATCCCGCGCAGGTGCGCTTTGCGATGTGAGATTGGAATACTGGAGTAATGGAACGTTAGAATAATGCGTATCCCCCAACTACCCGTTATTCCAATGTTTCAGTACGGCGATAATTTTTTGCGGAGGAAATCATGTCAAACCCCAATCTGGCAAACGTAAAGATTATCGATGCCGATGGTCATGTGCGCGACCGGGACGCCGACATACGAAAATTTATGGCCGAGCCCTACTGCCGCCGCCAGGGCTCCCTTCTGCCCAGCGATGTGTGGGACTCGAGCATGTACGGCAAACTCGGTATGAACATCACCGACGTGCCTAGTCGGCTGCGCGACATGGATAAGGAAAAAATCGACATTTCGGTGCTTTTCCCCACCGGCGGTTTCGGCGTAACCCAGCTTCCGGAAAAGGACTATGCAGCCGCTTTTTGCCGCGGCTACAATGACTGGGTCGCTAGCATCTGCGCCGAAAGCCCAAGACTAAAGGCCGCCGGCCTCGTGCCCTTTCAAGATGTCGATGCCGCGGTTAAAGAAACCGAGCGAGCCATTACGCAGCTGGGTTTGGTCGGGATCACCGTGGGTTCGTTCGGCATGAAAGAGCATTTGGGACAGCCCCTCTTCTGGCCGATCTATGAAGAGCTGCAAAAACTCAACGCGCCGCTGCTGATTCATAACTCGCGTCAGGGACCGGCCGGCGAGATTCGCTTCGACACTTTTCTGTTCCGCCACACCATTGGACGTCCGTTTGAAACTCTGCTAGATTGTGCCGCGCTCATGTACGGCGGAGTGCCGGAAAAGTTTCCCAAGCTGAGAATCGCTTACCTGGAATGCGGCTGCGGCTGGGTGCCCTATTGGATGGACCGCATGGATGAGGAATGGGAGAAGCGACCATCGGAGGCGCCGCTCCTTAAAAAGAAGCCGAGCGAGTACATGACCCGCGGCAATTGGTTTTACGCCAGCGAGCCTGAGGAAAGCACCTTGCCTTACGTGATGGAAAAAATCGGTGAAGATGTCATTCTCTTCGCATCCGACTACCCACACTGGGATGGCAATTTTCCTTATATGACATCCACCGTCAGGGAACGGAAAGATATAAACGACACGCAGAAGGACAAATTTATGCGTGCCAACGCCGTAAAACTCTACGGTTGGAGCGCTTAGGAGGAACCGTCACGTGAAAGTAAGACCACAGGCTCTCTTTAGCTTTGTTGCCCTCGTTTTTTTTATCGTATTCGTCTATCAAGCGCAGGAATGGCGGCTCCAGGCGCGGCTCTATCCCTATGCCATTGGCATCCCTATGATCATTTTGGCTTTCATTCAGGTGATTCTCGACTGGAAGGGTGTGGAGAGAAAGCAGAAAGATGACGCCACACCGGTGGATTTTCAGTTTAGCCAGGATGTGGAGCCGGCTTTAGCCAAGAGGCGCACCATCAATATTTTTTCTTGGTTCATCGGCTTCTTTTTTAGTGTTTGGCTGCTCGGCTTCTCTATTACGATACCCTTGATGGTATTTTCCTATTTAAGAATCCAATCGAAGGAGCCCTGGCGTCTTTCTCTTGTGTTGACAGGGGTCGCCTGGTTTGCCTTTTGGGCCCTGTTTGTCAAAACCCTCACCCTTCCCTTTCCCGACGGAAAGGTTTTTATTTGGCTCGGTATTGGTTAAGTAAAGACACCCCGAGGGGCGGAAAATAATGCCCCAACAATTGACTGAACTTCGATAAATCTCCAACGAGGCGCGGAAAATCGCACGGCGTAACTAGCCACTCTTAAGCGCAAGGGAGTACCGCGTGAGGTCAATTTTGACAAAGCGAAACTCGATGATTCTGCTTCTGCTATTATTGATTCTTGCCCAGGCGGGCAACCTTCAGGCCCAGGCGCCCTATTACCAGGGTAAAAGCGTTAGACTCATTGTGGGTTCCTCGGCAGGTGGCGGTTACGATATATGGGCCAGGTTGGTGGCGCGCCATCTACCCAAGTATATTCCTGGTCAACCGGAGTTTTTAGTGCAAAACATGCCGGGGGCGGGCGGGGTGGTGGCGGCAAATTTTGTTTATGGTCTTGCCAAACCCGACGGCCTGACGCTTGGGGCATTTAATCCCGCCCTTTATTTCGATCAGGTTATCGGCCGCTCAGAGATAAAGTTCGACTGGGCCAAGTTTTCCTGGGTCGGCTCCCCGGAGAGAAATGAAATTTTGCATTTCATTCGTGCCGACGCTCCTTTTAAAAATACCGAGGACCTGCGCACCGCCAAAGAGCCCGCCAAATGCGGCAGCACGGGCACTGGCACCACGGGTCATTATATACCGCGTCTGCTCGAAGACACGTTGGGAATCAAAACCAATATCGTCAGTGGTTATCAGGGCGGCACGGAAATCGACCTGGCCATCGAACGAAACGAAGTGGTTTGCTGGTCGCCGCTTGTGGCGACCTATTTCGGCCGAGAGCCCTATTTGAGATGGCACAAATCGGGATTCACCCGGGTGGTCATGCAGACGGGCGCGGGACGCGATCCTCGGTTAAAAGATGTGCCGACCCTAAACGAGCTCATGCAGCAGCACAAAACACCCGAACACGGCAGGCGTTTGGCGAAAGTCATTCTGACTGCCGCCACACTCGGACGTCCCATCGCTTCCTCCCCGGGCATTCCGGCGGAGAGAACGAGAATTTTACGAGAAGCCTACGCCAAAGCACTGAAGGACCCGGAACTGCTGGCGGAAGCGGCGAAACGTAGTTGGAACATCGATCCGCTCACGGGCGAAGAACTTGAGTCACTGGCCAAGGATGTCATCGTCCAGCCTCCTGATATCGTCGCGCGCATGAAATGGGTTTTGGGAAGATGATCTTCCGCGTTTGATGGTGAGTCTTTGTTTTTTCCAGCGTAGGGCTTGAACGGAAGAAAAGATTTCTTAATTATAGGTTGACCCAAACTTAAAGATAGGATATGGAGCATTCTCCAAGCCTAACCAGCAAAGCTGGAGGAGACTGAAATGCTTGAAGCCTTTATTATAGGATTATGGAAAGTATTGGCATGGCCGGCGTTCGGCTACATGCTGATCGGCATATTCATTGGCTTCTTCGTCGGCCTGCTGCCCGGCATCGGAGGTTTAGCCACTCTGGCTCTGATGCTGCCTTTCTCTTATAACATCAAAGATCCAATTTCAGCGTTCTGTTTTCTGCTTGGCATGCTCGCCGTAACCGGCACCACGGGAGATCTCACCTCGATTTTATTCGGCATCCCCGGGGAGGGGTCCTCAGCCGCGCTCATCTTAGACGGGTATCCCATGTCGAAGAACGGCGAGGCGGGCAGAGCTTTGGGAGCGGCTATTACCGCCTCGGTCGTCGGCGCCATAGTTGGCGCGCTATCGCTGGCGATCTCGATACCCATCATGCGGCCGTTGGTTCTGCTCTTCGGCTCACCTGAATTGTTTATCATCGCGATCATGGGTATTACCTTTATCGGCACCCTGGCCGGAACCTCTTTGATCAAGGGTCTCCTGGCGGGCGGCATCGGCCTGATGCTGGCGGCCATCGGCGTTGACCCCCAGACCGGATCGCTGCGCTACACCTTTGGCAGCCTCTATCTTTGGGACCGGCTCGACCTCATCCCCGTCGTCGTAGGGCTTTTCGCGGTCCCGGAAATCGTCGATCTGGCGGTACGAGGCACAAGCATAGCGGGGGGTAAAACCGGAAAACTCACTGGCGTCATGGACGGCGTCAAAGATACTTTTCGCCATTTTTGGCTGGTCATGCGATGCAGTCTTATCGGGGTTTATTTCGGCATATTACCCGTCTTGGGCGCCAACATTGCCCAATGGATTTCATACGCTCATGCGGTGCAGGGATTGAAAGACAAAACGCGCGCCGGCAAGGGGGCGATTGAGGGCCTCCTCGGTCCAGGCGCCGCCAATAATTCCACCCGCGGCGGTGACCTGATCCCCACCCTCGCTTTTGGTATTCCAGGCAGCGGCGCCATGGCGCTACTACTGGGCGCCATGTTGATCGTCGGGCTCAACCCCGGACCCGAGATGCTCAAGAGCCGCCTCGATGTGACCTTTGCCATGGTATGGGTGCTGATCATTGCCAACGTGATCGTCGCCGGCGTGTGTTTTTTGATCTTGAATCACCTGGCGGCTTTAACGTTTATCCGCGGATCGCTGCTTATCCCCTTCCTATTCTTCCTCGTGTTCATTGGCTCATTTACCGCGAACAACGACATCAATGACATGATAGCGACTCTGCTGTTCGGTTTCATTGGCTACTGCATGGTCAAATTCGGCTGGCCCCGGCCGCCGCTGATCCTCGGGCTGACGCTGGGCAAGATCGCCGAGAACTATTTATGGATCTCCACCGCCGCCTACGGTGCCAAATGGCTGATGTTCCCGAGCGTGTTGATTCTCATCGCCATCACGATCTTTACCATCGCATACCCCACCCTCAAGGAGCGTATGCAGAAGGCCAGGTACGAGAGACCCGAGGACGCGGTGTAGTCGCGCGTCGATTTGACGCGCGGTTATGGGTTTCGAGTTAAAACGACACCACCGGGCTCAAATTCCGGTACGTCGCCATTGAGCGCAGATCAACAACTTCGTAAGCCAACGTTAGCAGCAAGTAAGGGTGCCTGTCCGCGGTTGCGCTCCTATAGCCCTCGCGTTCTCCATGCCCACCCATCCGAACGAAACGCACAAATCATCGGCCTGCCCGCGCAGGCTTGTTAATCATTATGGATGCTTAACCTTTTTCTTTCTCCCTAAACTCAATGCCCGAGACTCGAAACCGTAAACTTTTTTCCGAAAGGTTGACAGCTAAACCCAACAATGTGATAAGCAAAGAATCTTCCAAGAAGGAGGTTCCTGATAATGGCATTTGACATAGTGATTCGAAACGGAACGGTGATCGACGGCAGTGGCAGTCCAGGTTTTCCGGCAGATGTCGCGGTGGAAGGAGAAAAAATCGCCGCCATCGGTAAGCATTTGGCGGCCGGCAAAAAAGAAATCGACGCCAAGGGGCATGTCGTGGCCCCGGGCTTTATCGATGCCCATACCCATATGGACGCCTTCGTCGTGCAATATCCCCATGGCAACCCGGTGGTCAACCATGGCGTAACGACCATCATCATCGGCGACTGCGGCGCCTCCTGCGCGCCGGTGCCATCGAAGCCCGAGCCCCGTCAAGTTCTAGTCCAGTACCTGAGGCGCGTCTTGGATAAATACGTCGACGACAAAGATTGGAAGTGGAGCACCTTCGCTGAATACCTAAACTATATCGAAGGCAAGATCGCAATCAACGTCGCGCCGCTGATGCCCCATTCGCCGGTTCGCCTCACGGTCATGGGCGAGGCGGCCTATGCCCGCGAAGCCAACGCCGAGGAACTCGATGCCATGAAAAAAATGGTACGCGAGGGGATGGAGTTGGGAGCCATCGGTTTTTCCACCAGCCCGCGCGGCGGACCCGCGATCCACGCCGGCACTCCCAGCACCTTCGCTACTCACGACGAGATCATCGAGCTGGCGAACGTCGCAGCCGAATTCAACGGCTGTTTTCAATTCAATGGCTTTCAATTGATGTTGCAGCCGGAAAGCGGCGTTCCGGCGATGCTCGAAAAAATTCACGCGACGCAGATCGGCAATGAATTCCGCCAGCGTCCCGGCCAAAAAGCCGACGCCCCCAAAGCCATCGCATTTATGCAAGACGCGCAAAAGCGTGGTCAGGATATCTACGGCGTGGTCATCCCTTATACCCATATCCGCCGCTTTACCATCGACGATTGCTTTTTCCTGAACGGGCTACCGACCTGGGAGGCGATCAAGAAGTCCAACGACCTGCGCACTCAACTGCAGAACAAGGAAATAAGACGCAAGCTCGAGCAGGAGCGCATTGCGGGCACCGGGAAGCCGGAGTTCCAGGAATGGCATGGTTGGGATCGAGTGGTCTTTGAGCGCATTGAAAAGCCGGAGCTGAAAAAGCTGGAGAACAAAAACGTCGAGGAGATCTCGCGCCTCACGGAAAAGGCGCCGCTGGATGCCTTCTTTGACACTTGGCTGGAGGACAACCTGCGCTCCCAGTGCGTTTATCACGGCCTCGCCAATGCCCATCAGGAGCTTCTTGCGGACATGATAAAATCGGATACGAGCCTTATCGGCACAGACGTGGGGGCGCACCTGGATCGTTTCTTCTGGCATGGCGCTCCTACTCGAGTGCTGGGTTATTGGCGTCGCGAGAAGAATCTATTCAGCCTGGAACAGGCGGTTCATAAATTGACGGGCTTCCCCTCAGAGAAGCTCCGGCTCAATCGAGGGCTGTTGAAAGAGGGATGGCCTGCCGACGTCACGGTATTCGACGCCGACAGGATCGATGATTTAGTCAGCGAGAAATTGCCCGAAATCATCAATGCGGAAGAAGTCAAAAGGCATCCGCCCGGTATCAAGGCCGTCGTGGTCAATGGCGCACCTGTCGTGGAAGATGGGGAGTGCCATGACGTGTTCCCCGGAAAAGTCCGGCGCCAACAGCTGTGTAGAACGAATTAGATTTCTCCGGACTCACGTACGGGGGTTTGCTAGGGTTTACCAGAACCAATCGGAAGGATGCAAAGCGGTATGCGAGTCTGTGCCGTAGACATTCACCATCATTATGTGCCCAACAGCCTCTTAGAGGAGGCTAAAAACCACGGCAAAGCCCTCGGCGTGGAGCTGTTGGAAAGCGACGGTGAAAAAGCTTTGTCGTTCGCGGGAAGCCCTAAGTTCGTGCTCCAGACTGAGCTCTCTGCGGTCAACGAGCGACTTAAGATGATGCAAGAGTCGAAGTTGGCCATGGCGGCGTTGGCGGCTCATACGGCCACCTTGGGTTATCGTTTAAGCGGTGAACATGGAGAGAGTTGGTGCCGCGTTTATAACGAGGGCATACGAGAACTGGTTACGCGCCATCCCCACCATTTCGTCGGGGTCGCCTCAGTGCCGCTGCAAGACCCCGGGCGCGCCGCCAAAGTCCTGGAGGATGCGGTGCGTGATCTCAAGCTGTGCGGCGGCTATATCGGCACCAATGTGAACGGCAATTACTACAACAGCACGGATTTTGATCCTTTCTGGGCGAAGGCTCAAGAACTCGACGCCTTGATCGTCATGCACCCCGAAGACGTCGCCGGCGCCGATAAAATGAACCCCTATGGCCTCAAGCTCATCTGCGGCAATCCTGCAGACAGCGCGCTCTCCCTCGGTTTCATGACCTTTAGCGGCGTTTTCGATCGTTTTCCAAACCTCAAGATCTGCGTGCTCCATGGCGGCGGCTTCTTTCCCTACCACCTTGGACGATTCGATCAAGGGTGGGAAGTCCGCCGCGGCCCCCGGGCGCCGCAGGCCAAGGCTAAACCGAGCGCATATTTAAGAAATCTCTACTTCGATAACATGATTTACCGGGTCGATACGGTGGATTACCTGCGTCGCCTCGCCGGCCCGGACCATATCATGGTGGGCACCGATTATCCTTTTACCCTGGGAGACTGGAGGGCGGTGGATAAAATCGAGGCGCTGGACTGTCCGGATGCGGAAAAAGAGCTGATGCTCGAAGGCAATGCGAAACGGCTATTAAAAATTTAGGCTCTTCCGGGATCCCTGTGGAGGAGTATCCACCACGAAGGTCGCGAAGGACACGAAGATCGGAAGAAAATGGGGGCTTCGAATCTTAGGGAATATGATTTCTTCATTCGTGCTCTTCGTGCGCTTCGTGGTGAACCAAAACATGTGGCACACGAAATCAGCATCGCCAGATTTCCCACGGGAAAGCCAGAAGAACCAAAATTTAGCGGGTTGCCCCAATGTTCGCAAGAGAAGTTCGTAGTCCATCCACCGTCATGCCCGCGAAAGCGGGCGGCCGGAAATATTTGATCCCGTTAAAGCTCCCATGGGCGTGCCAACATCAGCCGGCGCGAGATGCGCTGAATTTACTGTCTTTTCCTCCGGATCTTACGATACCGTCGATTGTTCGCCCCGCCACACGGCCGGTATACTGAGTCGCACCCGCGGAAAAACTGACCTGATCGCCCCGGAGCCTGCCTTTTATCGCCACGGCGCCGCGGGCGGATTTGAGCGTGCCCGATAAATTTTGAAAGGTCTGCTTCAAGATCAGCTCCCCCTGCGGCAGTTGCCAAGTGCCTTCAACTTTCGCGGGGACAATCCAAAGCAGCGCCGTACAGTAGGACTGGCAGCCATCCTTTACCACCGCTTCCTCATCAGCCGTCCACTCCCCCATGGTAAAGGAATTCGATACTATTCGCGTACCCGGCTTGAGGTCGAGGATCTTGGGGCGCAATTTGAGATTGATCTCAGGCAGCAAAAACATTGTAATCACGGTGGCATCGGAAAAATCACTCTCGAATAGATCAGCCTTGACGAAGTTGGCTTTCCCGCCCATACCCTCTTTTACCGCATTGCGCTTCGACAGCTCCACCATTTCCGGGTTGTATTCAATTCCGAGAGCTCGAGCACCCCGCTTGGCCGCCGTGATCACGGTGCGTCCATCGCCGGACCCCAAATCAATGACGTAATCCTGCGGGGTCACCTTTGCCATATCCAGCATTTTGTTCACTAAGGTCTGGGGGGTCGGCACCCACACCACATCTTTGCCCTCCTGACCCACCTGTGGCTGGTACTCCTGAGTCGTGGACTGCGCCTGGGCGCAGGCGCTAGCGCCCAGCACGGAGAGAGAAAAAACCAGCAAAGATTGGCGCAATAAATTTGATAAACTCATGATTTTGCTCCGATCACCAATTTTCTAAGTTTCACTGCGACCCGTTGCCCGCGTGAAAAAAAATCCATAAAACACCATACGGCGGACTCTTCGCCTTCGGGCAATCTTATTTTTAGTACCGCAAGACGGATGAAATGTCCATACGACTTCCGATCGATAAGGAACTGCACCGTCGCCGCGCGGAGCCAAAGCTTCCCGCAAGACCTTTTCCAAACGATTGCCAGCGAGCCATTCGGCGAGCCATGGTGTCTCTGTTTTTTACGCCCCGTTTAGTGTAACTTTTGCTTCACTACAATGCATAGAGGAAAAGGTCCCATGAAAAACCGATCCGGTACGAGATTTAGCGCGTGGAGGTGTGGCTGCGCGGTCGTCCTGACCTGCACTCTCTTTTCTTTTGGGCTCCTCTTGGCGGCGCAGGAAACGGAGTACTATCCGGGCAAACTCCGCATCGAGAAGGCGAGAAATCTTTCTCCTGAAGAACGAGTCGTGGAAGCGCGGTTCGCCGCCTATCTGGAAGCGCATACCGAACAAGCCATGGCGCGCTACCGTGGAAAATTCGGCAAGGAAATCAACACAGACAACGCCCGGGAGCTTTCTTCCGACTATGCTCCGGGCGGAATCGAAGCAGAAGATCCCGCAACGGTAGCCGCCCGAACCAAATGGAGCAGCGCCGTGTTTGAACCGGCCAGCGCCGTAGCAAAGGAGCTGTACAGTCGAGCGTTGAAGCAAAAGACCTCCCCGGGGGGGTCTAAGATGGTGGTTTTTACAGCCGGGGGCGCCGGAGTTGGCAAGACCACCGTTTTGCGACAGTCGGCCAATTTCACGCGCGCGGTAGAGATGGCGGATTTCGTCTACGATACCACCTTGTCGAGTTTTCGCTCGGCCATGGAGCGAATCTCCCGCGCCCTCGATTCCGGCCGCACAGTTAATATTATCTTCGTCTATCGCGACCCCGTTGACGCGTTCGTCGGCGGCTTGCTTCCACGGGCGAAAAAAACCGGCCGAATCTTGCCGGTGGAGGCTTTCTTAACCACTCATTTGGGAGCAGTCCAGGAAATTCAGAAAATTCGCGACGCCAACAAGAACGACTCCCGAGTAGCCATCGCGATCGTCGATAACCGCGGCGCCCTGCACCAGCCCATGGTAAGCGATTTTGAATTCGTCAAGGCCATGGCGCGCAAATACTCCCGCGACGCTTTACGTAAATCATTGCTGGGGGCCTTGGAGATTGCCCATGAAAAGGGTAAAAGCGGCGATCCGGAAGGAATTTCAGAAGCCGTCTATCTGGCCGTCAAAGGACGTGCTCCCTGAAAATCATCATCGGCCTGTGATGCGCCAATCTATCGGTGGATGCAACGCCGCCGGACATCAGGAAAACCTGCAAGAGCAATGGCGCGGCTACGGAGAATGCACCACGAACCTAACGTTTCATCGTCAACGGAGTCCGACGCCAGTCCATGCCAACGTTACGCAAAATTTCTCTCAGCAAAGAGTACAGGAGAAAGAGCCATTCAGGAGATAAGACATGCGGCAACGCTCAGACTTTCCTTCATTCTCACATCAGGAATTGGCAGCGCGGCATAGCGCCACTCAAGCTTTGATGGACGAAGCCGGCGTGGATGGACTGCTGCTATACGGCACCGGCCGCTACGCCTCGGAAGTTTACTGGCTTACGGACTGGCCATGTAGCCGGGAGGCCTACCTGCTTTTCCACAAGAGCAAGGATCCGGTGGTTATTCTGCAGCTCTATAATCATGTTCCCATGGCCAGGGTGATGTCGGTTGTGCAGGACGTGCGTTGGGCTGGCGCCAACACCGCAGCTTCCATGGTTGATCTGATCCAAGAGCAAGGATTGGAATCCGCCAGCATCGGCCTTGTGGGAGCGATTCCCTATCAACATTACAACAGGATGCGCGACAAATTTCCCAAGGCGACTTTCGTTGATCTGGGCGGACGGTTTCGCCGGCTGCGCACCATCAAGAGCGCGGCGGAAATCGAGCGTATCCGTTTGGCCTCGAAGCTCACCGATCATTCCATGGAGGCCTTGGCCCAAGGTTTGAGAGAAGGCATGCGCGAAGACGAGATCCCTTACTTGATAGAACCGATCTATCTCAAGGCCGGCGGCTATGCGGGCATTCATTTCATGACCAGTATGCCCATGCGGGCGCCGCACTTTCCCGTCCCGGCGCAGTTTCATTCCAGGCGCAAGCTAGAGCGGGGGGATTGTCTGATCACCGAGATCAGCGGCGCCTACTCAGGATACAGCGGCCAGATCCACCGAACCTATTCCCTAGGCGAGGGCCCCACCGCGGCTTGGCAAAAACTCCATGACGCCGCGGTGGAGTGCTTCGATGTTTTGACAAAGACCATCAAAGACGGCGCCTCCACTGGCGAAGCGGAAGAGGCCGCGGAAATCGTGCACCAACGAGGTTATACGATTTACGATGATCTGATCCATGGCGCCAACCAGTATCCGCCGATCTTCCAGACGAAAACAACGGCGCGTCACGAGATGAAAGAGATGGTCTTCCGCGAGAACATGGTCATCGTCATCCAACCCAACGTCATAACTCACGACGAGACGATGGGGCTGCAATTCGGCGAGACCCTAGTGGTGAAAAAAAACGGCTGCGAAAGCTTGAACGGGTTTCCCAGGGAGTGGATCATTTGCAAGGGGTAACGCTCGCTATCGGACTAGCGAGATGGCGATGGTCCCTGCCACGACACAGATTGCGCCGACAATCGTGCGTGTCGCCAGCCGCTCAATTCCTCGCAGGAATAACCAGGTGCCGAGCAATACCCACAGGGGGCTAGTGGCGACAATTGGCGAGACGATCACCACTTGCCCCATGCTCAAAGCTGTGATCACCAACAGAATTCCGAGTGTTTCGAACGCTCCCGCCATGAGAAACCAGCCAATGGATTCCCGGGTCCAAACCGGGCGTTCCCGGCTCAATGGCAGAAGTAAATAGCCACCCATCCAACTAAACGAAACCAAACCCAACACCGCGGCAAAATACAGCGGCTCATGCGCCAGGCCCAAGGCATAGCGCCGAATCGGATGGCTAATGCCCGCTAACAAAGCCGCGCCCAGCGGAAAACCGGCATGCCACCAACGAAAAAACACTCGTTCTGACTGCGGCTGCCATGAGATTAGGGAAACCCCCGCCACGACCAGGACGGTTCCCATAAGAACCCAGAAGTCAGCCTGCTCGCCGAGAAATAAAATCGCGATGCAGGTGCTGAAGAGCGGATGCGATCCGCGCAGCGTTGTCCCCCGCGATGCGCCGACATAGTGAATCCCGGCATAGGTGCATAGCCGAATGACCGGCTGGAGCGTGCCGGTGAGCGCAAACAAAAAAAGCACCCACCGCGAAACGGTGGGCGCCCCTCCCGTCAAGAACACGAAGAGCCACAGAGTCACGGCATGAATCGTTACAGAAACCAAAGTCACGGTGATCGGCGTTGAAAATCGCAGGCCGCGCTTGGCTGCGATGCCCGAGGTTGCATAGGAAAAGGCCGCCAGAAGCGCAATGAGTTGGGGTGGAGTTCCGGCCAGCATTGAGCACTGTGGGTTGGGACGGGTCGCGGGCCTATCGCTCTATTTCACGGATGACGGCGTCGGTGAATTTCGTTGTCGTCGACTTGCCGCCGAGATCGGGCGTTACCACTTCCCCCTTCAAGTGCACCCGCTTGAGGGAAGACAAAATTCTGTTTGCTGCCGTTTTTTCCGCGATATGTTCCAACATCATCACCGCCGCTAGAATCATCGCCGTTGGGTTGGCTACATTCCTTCCTTGGATATCGGGAGCGCTCCCGTGCACCGTTTCGAAAAGCGCGTGGCGATCCCCGAGGTTGGCACCCGGCACCACGCCGAGACCACCCACCAGTCCCGCCGCGAGATCCGACAAGATGTCGCCATAAAGATTCTCCATCAACAGGATGTCGAACTTTACGGGATCGAGCACGAGCTGCAGGCAGGCATTGTCGACGATGATGTCGTTGAACTCCACTTTACGGTAGTCCGCGGCGACCTTTTTGGCGCAATCGAGAAACAGGCCATCGCTCAACTTCATAATATTCGCCTTATGGACCGCCGTGACTGTTCTCCGGCCGTGTTTGAGCGCATAGGCGAAGGCGAACTTGGCAATCCTTGTGGATGCCTTTTCCGTGATAATTTTTAGACTCTCAACAACTCCCGGAACGACTTCATGTTCGATGCCCGAATAAAGTCCCTCGGTGTTTTCCCGCACGACGATGAGGTTGACATTTTGATAGCGCGCCTTGATTCCCGGGATATTGTTGATCGGCCGAAGATTGGCGTAGAGGTCAAAACTTTTGCGCAATTCGACATTGACGCTCGCAAACCCCACACCCACCGGCGTCGTAACCGGCCCCTTGAGCGCCACTCTGTTTTTGTCGAAGGAATCGCTGAGTTCCTTGGGAATGGTGGTGCCGTGCTTCTTCAAAGCCGCCGCGCCCGCTAAATGCGTCTCCCATTCAGCTTGCACTCCCGCCGCCTTCATAATTTTGAGCGCCGGTTCGGTCACTTCCGGGCCGACGCCATCACCCGGTATCAAAGTTATCCTGTGCTTCATTGAAAGGCGCCTCGATTGACTTCCCTTCGTTCTATATACCAATACCGTGAAAATATCAGCCCTGCGGCGCTTTGGAGTCGTCATTGCGTTGACATAAACCTGGGCGCTCAGTTACTTTGAATGAAATCCAAGAGCCTGACTCATGCCCCTCCAGGTCGCTCCGTCTGGCTTCGACGCATTAACGCGCTTCGATGATCGAACATATTTCAAGACAACTTAGAGGTCTATTCTACGGGTGGTGGATGGTGGCTGCCGGTTGCGGCATACGGATGCTGGGTGGCGGGTTTCATCTCTATGGATTTACTATTTTTTTTCTCCCCATCACTAATGAACTCGGATTGAGCCGAGCAGCGACCTCCCTGGTCTTCTCTTTGGCTCGCGCCGAGGGCGCCATCGAGGGTCCTCTGGCCGGCTATTTGATCGATCGTCTCGGCCCCCGCCCCATGATGTTGGCAGGCGTGATCTTGTCAGGCGTCGGCTACATGCTTTTGGCCGCCGTCGAGAGCTACGCCGGTTTTCTCGTGGTCTATCTCGGCATTATTTCCCTTTCGTTCTCAGCCGGCTTCATGCATTCCCCAATGGTGCTCGCCAACAGCTGGTTCATTCGCCGGCGCGCCCTCGCCATGACTTTGATCAGCAGCGCCATCGGCATCGGCGGCACACTGATCACCCCTCTGTTAGCTTTCAGCGTCCAGACATGGGGTTGGCGTCAAGGCGCGTTTATTTCCGGCCTCGGTCTGATTTTGATCGGCATTCCCATGACTCTTTGCGTGAGGCGTTCACCCGAGAGCATGGGACTTTATCCGGACGGCATTTCACCACAATTCAATCGACCAGCGGCGCCAACGAAAGCAGCTCTCTACGGGCAGCCCCTGCCGGAGGCAGAGGCGAATTTTACGCTGCGCCAGGCGATGAAAACCGCGGCGTTTTGGATGATCATCCTGGCGACGACAACCCGGGTTGCTGTCTACAACGCCATTACCGTCCATTTTATTCCGATCATGGTTTGGAAGGGTATCTCTGAACAGCGCGCCGCTGTCCTTTTGGCGACCATGGCGCTGATGAGCTTACCGTCGCACCTTTTGGTCGGCTGGATTGCCGATCACGTGAGCAAGCCCAGGCTCATGGCGCTATGCATGCTGGTGGGCGCCGCATCATTGCTTTTTCTCGCCTACGGCGAGGGGGAAGGGTCGCTCTGGGTCTTCATCCTGCTTTTTACCTTAATCGAAGCGATTTTCCCCGTAGGCTGGGCCACGGTGGGCGATTTTTTTGGCCGGAAGTCCTTTGCCACCATTCGCGGCACCATGAGTTTTTTTTATCTCTGGGGACCAGCTTTGGGGCCGGTGCTCACCGGGGCGATTTATGACCGTTACGAAAGTTATGCACCCATGATGTCCACGTTTATCGCTCTCACACTGATTTCTTCCTGCCTATACGCTTCGCTCACCAAACCGCATCCTCCTCGCGAGACTTGAGCTATCTATATCTCTCATAGCATTCGCTCTTTTTCGCGGACTGTTTTATAATTTCGTAAAGCTATCCTGTAGCCAACCCGGGCTGCCCTTTATGCGACAAAAAACTTGACAAGGGATCGGCAAATCGCGAGGATATACAAAACCATTGTGCTGGAGACCCAAAGGGATAATGATAAAGTCGTTAAAGCGCGCACACTCCGACCGCCAGCTGCGCCGCCTGCTTATCTTCTTGACGTTATGGCTCAACGCTTGCTCGGCTGCGGAAAACAAGGTGGTTTCTTTGTTTTCCCCCTCGCCCCACCCGCAAAGCCCTACGGCGTCACAAAAAGAATCGATCGCTGGGAAGTCGTTATCCGCCGGTGAAGCGCTCAGCCGCGGGCTTGCGGCAATAACGCCTCCAGGAGCGCCGCTCAAAGACATCTACTATGAATTCGACAGCATCCTGCTGCTGGCCGATGCCCAGGAAATCCTGAAAAGCAACGCCGAGTGGATGAAAGCGAACCCCAAGACGCGTGTCGAGGTCGAGGGCCACTGCGATGACGTCGGATCGGCCGAATACAACCTCGCCCTCGGCGCCAAAAGGGCTCAAACCGCGAAAGAGTTTCTTGTGGAGCAAGGAATTTCCCCGGAACGTTTGGTTACGATCAGCTACGGCAAAGAAGCGCCCGCCTGCATCGACCCCACCGAGGATTGTCGCGTGAAAAATCGCCGCGCCCGGTTTGTAATCTTCTCCGAGTTGCCCATGTCGTAAATAGGAACCCGCTACGCGCGCCGGTTTAATTTCTCGCCTTATTCATAACCGATCGCAGTGACCACCGGCGATGAGGCCGCTTGCTTGGCCGGCCCATATCCCACAAACAGACAAAGAGTAACCGCGGCGACGAGAGATAGCACGGCTACATCGTACGGATAATAGAACTGAAACGTCCAGCCGGTGAGCATCTTGGTATTATAAACCACATGGTGGTAAGCCATGATGCTGCCGGCAAAAAGTCCGAGCAAGCCTCCGAGGAGCCCCATCCAGCCGGCTTCCAAGACGATGATTTTGCGAACCTGAGCCTTGGTCGCGCCGATGGCGCGCAGTACCCCTATTTCTCTCGAGCGGTCGATGATCGATGCCAGCAATGTGTTGATGACGCTGAATATGGCCACGATCACCGCGACAATTTCTACGGCGTAATTGACGACGAAAGACTGTTCCATGATCTTCACGACGGCATCCTTCAGTTCGCCATGGGTACTGATGAACAGGCGGTATTGCTCACCATACTCCTCTTTAATTTTCTCGATGACCGCGCGCTGATCGACACCGGCCTCCAACCACAGATCAAAGGCATCCACCAGTTCGTCCTTCCAGTATTTTTTATAAAGCGCGCGGTCCATGAGAACACTGCCAATATCCGAAGAGTAGTCGATGTAGACTCCCAGCACATTAAACGCGATGCGTCCGCTTGGCGTGGCCAATTCGATGATATCATCGGGCCCCTTGCCGAACCTGCTTTGAAAACTTTCACTGATGATCACCCCTCGGCCCTTACCCATCTCGCGTAACGCTCGATTGCCGTCTCCCTGCGCCATCGGCAGGGTGCGCACTTGCGCCGATGCCACAGCGGAAAACGATTCGATCACAATGGGCCTTCCCTGATAGGAGGCCCGAACCAACCGATAGAGATCGACGATTTTCACGCCGGCGATCGCTTTGAGCCCGGGCAAGGGGTCTTCGCGAAGAGAAACGTTTCTCGGCCCCGCAGTTCTCGCTCCCGAACTGACGATCAAATCGGCGGTGACCATTTGATCGACCCAAGCGAGCAAGGATCCGCGCACGCTATTGACGAATGTGGCAATGGTAAAAATCGCCGCCAGACTGATGATCATCGTCGCCACTGTAATTCCTGCTCGAATCGGGTTCCGCCTAAGACTATCCGAGGCAAGTCGCATCTCGGCGCCGGAAAAGCCCGCAAGAGACGAGCGCCAAAACCACTTGGTTCCATAATGGACGATCAGCGGCGAGAGAAAAGCCAATCCCAGCAAAAATATCAACATACCGGCGATTCCAAGGCTGAATTTCTCCACCGCGCCGGAAAGGATAGGCGAAAGCAAAATCATGAGCGGGGCAAGCGCGAGACAGCCCAAGCCGAGCCGCGTCGCCAGCGATTTGCGTTCTTGAAAGCGGGCGCGCCACTCCGTTTGTCGGACATTCTCCAGAGGGCTTACGCGAATGGCTTGGGCGGCCGGATGGAGGGCGGCCAGCGCGGCGACGCCGACACCGCTGGCCATGGCTATTTGAATTTCGCGCCATGTTAATTCGCTGGATAAAAGAGCGATGGAAGAGAAAAGATTCTTCACAGTCTCCCCGACCACTACCAGGGCGGTTTTCGCCAACAACCATCCCAAGGCGCTACCCATGACTGCGCCGATCACGGCCAATATCAAAGACTCCGCTAGGATCAGGCGCAATAGTTCCCCGCGCCGCATGCCCAGGCAGCGAAGCGTTCCAATCTCCCGCTTGCGCTGCACCACGGAAACCGAAACAGTGTTGTAGATGAGAAAAAATCCGACGAAAAGCGCGATCAAGCTCACGAAAAATAAGCCAACGCGAAACGAGGTGAGCAGGGAGTCGATTTGTTCGCCGCGCTTCTTCGGCCGGTCGACTTCCGCCGTACCGCTGAGTGTCTCCTGCAGGCGCTTCTGCACGTCCTCAACCGTCGCGTCTTTTTCAATGGTGAGATCGATGATGTCTAGTTTACCTTCTTTGCCGAAAGCCTGCTGCGCCACCGGTAGATCCATCAGCGCGAAATTGCCGCCGAACACCCGTGCCGTGCCCTGTTCCTTCAAGAGCGCGCGCACGGTGTAGCTTTGTTTGCCGGCGCTGGTCACCAGCGTAATTCTGTCGCCCATGCGAAGACCCAGCCGCCGGGTGAACGACTCCGTTAACCCAACGGAATCCTGCCCAGCGATAAAATCCAGCGCCTCATCGAAAGCGAACCGAGAACCCACGAACTCATGATCGCGCATGGTGGAGTCTGAGAGCAGATCGGCGCCGAGCACATAGAGCCGTTCTCTCTCAACTCCGCTCACCGGCAGAAAGCCCTCTATCACCGCGGCGGCGTCCTGGACTCCCACCGCATCTCGAATGGCTGGGAACAAAGACTCCGGAACGCCGCTCTCCGCGTTGGATACCTGCAACACCGCCTTCCCCGCGATCTGCTCGATGGTGGATTGAAACGAAGTCGCGAGGGAGCGATTCACCATGGCAATGGCCACGATCACCGCAACCCCTAAAACGATCCCTAAGAAAGTCAGCAAAGTGCGCAGCCGGTGCAGTCGAAAATGACGCCAAGAAATAGTGCGCAGCAATAACAGCATCAAAGAGTCTCGTTCTCCAGTTGGCCATCTCGCAAGAAGATCGTGCGCTCGCCGAAAGCCGCGGCTTCCTGGCTGTGGGTCACCAGGACCACCGTGCACCCCTCTTCGTGATTGATTTGCCGCAAAAGGGAGAGGATCGATGCGCCGCTTCTCGAGTCGAGGTTGCCTGTGGGTTCGTCGGCGAGCAAAATCAGGGGATCGAACGCCAGGGCGCGGGCCACGGCAACCCGTTGCATCTCGCCCCCTGACATCTCCTCGGGAAGGTGATGTTTGCGCTTATGGAGACCGACCTTCGACAGGAGGAAGGCTCCCCGCTCCTCCGCTTCTCGCTTCCATCGCCCATCGAGGAGCAGCGGAAGGGTGACATTTTCCAAAGCGGTCAGAGTCGGCAAGAGATTGAAAAATTGAAAGACGAAACCGATCTGGGTGCGTCTGAATAAGGTGATGGCGTCGTCCGTCATTTGTCCGATCAGACGCCCATCCACCAGTAGCTCGCCGCCACTCGGACGATCCAGCCCGCCCATCAGGTGCAGCAGTGTGCTTTTCCCTGAACCGCTGGGCCCCATAATGACGGTAAAGGAGCCCCGCGGTATATCCAAGGAAACATCCGCCAGCGACACGACTTCGTTCTCGCCTTGTCGGTAGACCTTACGAAGGTGGATGCACCGGATCATGCGCGCCGTCGCTTAACCCATACGCGCGAGGGTGGGAAACTCGAGGGCTGGCGTGTCGTTGCCTGTTTGCTGTTCGGTTTCCACTTCCTTCAGGTTTTGCTGCACCGCCCTGGCCAGTGATTCCAAGTCAACGCCCAGATAAACGGCGCCATAAGGCGCAATTTTTTCCAACCCGGAACGCCAGAGTTTTATGGCGCCCGCGGGAACCCCCTGTTGCCATTTGAAATAACCCGCCGCGATCTGAATGATTCCTTGATAGAAGAGGCGATCGGCGCCATGCTCCTCCTGCCAAATCTCCTCCAGGGTCTCGTGACACTCGAAGAAGAGCCGCTGATTGAATTCATCGATGCCCTTTTGCAACCGTGAATCGTTTGCCGCTTCCATCGCTCGATATACTCTTGATAGTGTTATAGTGTTAAAAACGTAGCCGCCTGCGATCGTTGTGTCCAAATGCCACGAGAGATGAACCAGACTAACGCGAAAAATGCTCTGACGCTAGAGATCGATGCTCTTTCCTACGGACCCTACGGTATCGCCCGGCTCGACGGCATGACCTTGATGATTCCCCATACCGCGCCCGGAGACTTGGTCGCCGTGCGACTGATCGATTCAAAGCCGCGCTATGCCATCGGCGAACTGGACCACGTGATCCAACCTTCTCCCCTGCGCCAGATCCCGCCTTGCCCCTATTTTAGCGAGTGCGGCGGCTGTCCCTGGCAACATCTCAATTATGACGCCCAGCTGAAAGCCAAAGAGAAAAATGTCCTAGACGCTCTGTGCCGCATCGGCAAGCTAGGCGGTTTCGAGCTACGACCGATCATTCCTTCCGCCGCGCCCTATCACTATCGCCGCCGCATCGCTCTTCAATGCGACGCAAACAAGAGAGTCGGATTTTTTCGCGCTTTTTCCCATGACCTGGTGGAGATCGAAGGCTGCGTCATAGCCGACCATGCGTTGAATCCAATCATAGCACCGCTGCGCCGTTGGCTCGCCGGTATGGAGACGGTTCTTGAACGGATTGAGGCCATCGCCGGCGACGAGAGCAACCAGATAGTCATCGTCGGCAAGGGCAGGGGCGATTTTGTGCCGCGAGATGAGGCCGCTTGCGACGACCTTTTGCATCAGCACGGCGCGATCATGGGTCTCATCCTTCATGGCCGCGATTGGCGCAAAACCTGGGGGGAGCCCTCTATAGCTCTAAAGCACCGTGATGCATTGCGAGTAACCGTCGAAGGCGATGTTTTCACCCAGGTCAATCCGCAAGGGAATCGGAGACTCCTGGAGGTATTGCTGGAAGCCTGCGATTTTCGCGCAACCGATCGTCTCCTCGAACTCTATTGCGGCGCCGCGAACTTTACCCTCGCCGTCGCGAAACAGGTGAGCGAGGTGGTCGCCGTGGACGGCCACCGACAGGCGTTGGCCAACGCGAAACTTAACGCGCAAAAAAATGACCTCAGCCATATTCGTTGGCTCTGCGCTCCGGTTCCTGAAGCCGTCGCCCGGCTGGCGCAAGCGCGAGAGCGGTTTTCGACGATCATCCTCGACCCGCCACGGGCCGGCGCCAAGGGGATCGCGCGGGACCTCGCTTTTCTGGGCGCGCGTAAGATCATTTATATCTCTTGTAATCCTACGACACTAGCGCGAGACCTAAGCGCCATGGCGCAGTACGGCTACCGCCTCCACAGGGTTCAACCCATCGACCTTTTTCCCCAGACCTTTCACGTGGAGATTGTAGCTGAATTGAATTGTTGATCCATTTTACGGCGTAATAAAATTAAAATGCGCCTCCAGGCTCTAGAACCAATTGACACCCCCTCCGCCCTTTGTTATTTCGACGCATATCGGATGTCAAAGCGCGCGGCTCTCAAGAAGAGGAGGTCGGTATGAAGAACGGCTTTAAAGCGATGGATTCCGATATGCATGTCTTGGAACCGGCGGATCTGTGGCAGCGTTACATCGAGCCGGCGTTCGCCGACCGCGCGCCGGTCGGTCTGACGCGGCATAAACGGGACTTGGGCGTTCAAGTTGACGGAAAAATACTGCCGAAATCACCGGCGACTCCGAACCCAGAATTTGCCAAGGTGCGCGAACGTATCATCGACGAGAAGTACGCCGCAGATGCAGCCCGCGGCTTTGATAACGTGGCGCAGCTTGCCGCCATGGACAAAGAAGGACTCGACGTCGCCGTGCTTTTTCCGAGTCGAGCGTTATTTGTTCTCGCCGTCGACGGCATGGATCCGGATTTAGCCGCGGCCATCGCCAAGGCGTACAATGATTGGATGGCTGATTTTTGCAAAGCCGATCCGCATCGGATGTACGGTGCGGCTCTTGTGGCGCCCCATGACGTTTCCTCGGCGGTGGCGGAAACCAGACGAGCCGTAAAAGAATTTGGATTCAAAAGCATTTTTGTTCGCCCCAATCACGTAAACGGGCGCAGGTGGAGTGACCCCTACTACGATCCCCTGTGGGAGGAATGCCAGCGCCTGAAGGTCCCCGTAGGTTTTCACGAGGCCGGCCGCGTCTACCTGCCTCAGCCTGCGCTGTCGGACTTCATTCCGAGCTTTTCCATGTTCAATACCTTATCTTTTCCAATGGCTAACATGTTTGCCTGCGCCGACTTGATTTACGGCGGCGTGTTGGAACGTTTTTCCGGACTCAAGGTCGCTTTCCTCGAAGGCAACTGTTCCTGGATTCCCTGGCTGTTATGGCGCATGGGAGAATACGCCGAACTCACGGCAATGGCTGACCATCCGGAAATGAAACTCCAACCGCTGGAGTACTTCCAACGCCAGTGCTTCGGCTCCATAGAGTGTGATGAAGTAACGGCCAAAAACATCCCGGATTTCGGCCTCGAGGACAACATCGTGTTCTCCACTGACTATCCACACTTGGATGTGAAGTATCCCCGTGCCGTGGAGAGTTTTCTCAAGCTGCCGTTCAACGACCGAACCAAACAGAAATATTTATGGGATAACTGCGCCCGATTGTACGGGTTTTAGGATTCGCCGGCGCATGCTCGCCCTTTCGCCTTTTAAAACCTGACGATTCTAAGAGCGCCCCTAGCTTGGCAATGAAATATCAGAAGTGGACGACGCTCCTCCTAATGGCCGCCTTTATCATTATGGCTGGCGGGGTTGGCCTCTGGTGGTGGTGGTCCGCGGGTTACGTCTCCACCGATGACGCTCGCATCAAAGCCGAGATTGTGGCCGTGAGCGCCGAGATGACCGCCAAACTCGATTCGATGGCTAAGGAGGAGGGAGACACGGTAGCCCGGCACGAGGTGTTGGCGACGCTTGATCGTCGAGAGCTAGAGATCCAGCTGCAACAAGCCCAGGCGGAGATGGATCGCTTGCGCAGCAAAGCGCAGCAGGCGGCGACGGAGATCGAGTTACATGTAGCGAAGCAGAAAGAGGAAGTGGCAAAAGCCGAGGCGGCGCTCAAGGCCTTTCGCTACCACCTCGATGATGCGGGCGCTCATGCCGTACAGGCGAAAGATGACTGGCGCAGAAATCAGAAACTCTTTGAAAAGCAGCTCGTAGCGGAGCAGGAATTGGATCGGGCCAAGACCAGCCTGCGTCAAGCGGAAGCGCAGATGTCCGCCATGCAGGAGAAAATCAAAGAAGGAGAATCCACGCTGGAATTGGCTCGGATCAAGTCTAGGGAGACCGAAGTCATGGAGGCCGATCTCCAGGCTCGCCGAGCGGATGTACGGCGCGCTGATGCTGCGCTTGCGGACTTGCGTCGCAAGCTGCAACTGACAACGATACGCAGTCCCGTTGCCGGAGTGGTGGTGAAGAAAAATTCCCGCCCTGGAGAAGTGACGCAAATTGGCCACCCCATATACATGGTGGTCGATTCGAGCCGCTACTGGGTCGAAGCCAATGTCGAAGAAACCGAGATTCGATTTATTCAACCTGGAAGTGCGGTAACCATCAAAGTGGACTCCTATCCGGATCAAACGTTCGACGGCACCGTGGTCGAGGTGGGCAGCGCCACGGTTTCGGAGTTTTCCCTGTTTACGCCGCAGAAATTAACCGGACAGTTTATCAAATCGACACAAAGGCTTCCGGTTAGGATTTCAGTGGCAAACAAAAACGGGTTGTTGAAAGTCGGTATGTTGGCGGTGGTGCAGATCAAAAAGAATTCCCAATGAGGCGATCTTGATGGAGGCCGCGCCAACTACGTCGCAAAACTCCGACACTGCTCATAAGTGGTGGATCGCCATTACGCTATTTCTCGGAACACTATCGGTGGGTTTGAGCGTGTCGGCGGTCAATATCGCCATCCCCACCATCATGTCCTCCTTCGGCGCCTCTCTGAATCGCGTCCAGTGGGTTTTGACCGGATTCATGATTACCCGCACGGTGCTTATTCCCTTTGTCGGTTGGCTGGGGGATCGAATCGGCGATCGTAATGTCTTTATCGTAAGCACAACTCTGTTCACTGCCGGCTCATTACTATGCGCAATTTCCTGGAACGTGGAGTCCCTGATTTTCTTTCGCATCCTCCAGGGCATCGGCGCGGGTCCGCTCCTCGGCATCGCCATGGCCATCATGTTTGAAGCCTTTCCCCGTCATGAGCGGGGATTGGCCATGGGGCTTTTCATGACGGGGTGGTCCTTGGGCCCTTTCTTGGGACCCCTCTTGGGCGGTTATCTAGCGGAACATGTCCATTGGAGAGCTATTTTTTACATTAATATTCCAACGGGAGTGCTGAGCATTCTCGCTGGCTATTTAATTCTCCCACGCGCTAAAATCAACGCGGTAGCGGCGCCCATCGATGGCTTAGGCCTTCTCACAATGACCGGGGCCACCAGCGCGTTGCTTCTCGCTCTGAGCATGGGGCAGGAAGAAGGGTGGGACAGCCGTTTCATTGTCAGCCTCTTCACCGCGTCGGCCATTTTATCTGTTGTATTCCTGGCAGCTGAACTGCGTGTGGCCCATCCCTTTTTAGAGCTGCGTTACTTTCGCGATTTGAATTTCGGTTTGGCCAATCTTTTGATTTTCTTTCGCGTCTTCGCGTTTCGTGGAGCCAGTTTCCTGGTTTCCCTGTTCCTTCAAAGAGCTCTCAACTATGGCCCCACCCAGGCGGGAATTTTCCTCCTTCCCGGAGCGATCATCACAGGGCTGTGGTCTCCACTTGCGGGAACCGTGAGCGACCGGCTGGGGCCCCGCGTGCCGATCATTTTGGGTTTCATCATTCTGATCGCCGCGGTCTATGGCATGTCGACGATGACGCTGTGGACCACCGTGGGCATGATTTTCTTTTTCTTGTGCCTCAAGAGCGTTGGCGAGGCGAGTTTAAACGCGCCTCTCAACACAGTCGCGCTAGCGGCTTTACCGGAGGGTCGAGCCCGCATGGGAAGTGGCATGATTGGCATGACGCGAGGACTCGGCGAGGCTTTTGGCATCGGAGTCTTCAGTTTCCTTTTGGAGCGATACGTTTATTTCAACCTTTACTCCATCCCTCCTCTTCAAGGAACTACATTTGTCTCCGGCGAACGCTTTGAAGCGCTCGCCCACATTCGCGACCTTCTGGTTCAGGCGGGGCAAATGGGTCTGGCCTTGGAACAACGCGCCGAGTCCCTGCTGGGTCATGCGCTCATCAGCCAAGCGCTGACTCGAGCCTATCAAGACTTGTTCTTTCTCATCGCGCTCATCTACGTGGCGCTAGTTATGATCGCGTTTTTTCTCCGCACCAGCACGAGGGAATGAATAGTGACATAACCTGAATTTAAAGTCAGCCTTACCGACGAAAACGCGGATCATGTATCGACCTGGTAAAAACAGCGTCGAAATCGTCGCCATTGGGCCCAGAGAAACTATTTACCTGGACGCCTACCGACAAAGCGTCCATGGTAAGCAAAACCCTCAAGAACGGCGCTTTAATGCGCCGCCACCCAGGCCGTTAGGATCGACGGCGTGCCCGTCATCACCGGTTCCCACGAATCGCCGCGGTCCCGGCTCATAAAAAACGCACCCTTGCCCTTCACTCTGGCATCGAACCCGTAACCTCGTGACCCATCTCCCATGCCGCAGAAAAGTGCTTGGTCATTGCTGGGATGGCGCAGCAACACCCAGGGCATCCACGGGTTTTCCTTTTCCAAACCACGAGCCGAAACGCGCCAGTTCTCGCCACCGTCGTCACTGAGCAAAACACATCCATGCGGATGGATCTTTTCTCGTCGCCACACCCCAGGTGAACCTTTACCGCCACATAACACCATTCGTGGCGCATCGCCCGGCATGAAATGCCATTCGTGAGAATAGCTATAAAGCTCCGTATAACCCCATGGCATGCCCTTCTCTACGCGTTGCCACTCCTTGCCGGCGTCGTCACTGCGGAAAAAACCCCGGGCTGACGAAACATAGTAGCGCTCTTTGCTCCCCGGATAATTCTCGATGTAATGCATGTCAACGTAAGAAATCCCCTTGCTCCGATCCTCCCAAGTCTTGCCCCGGTCCCGGCTCAATAGCACGCCTCCATGCTCCAGCAGCACGAAAAGCAAATTATCGTCGTCGGGGTGAAGAAAGATATGGCGCACATGGGGGAACTCGACGCCGCGCAACTGCGCCGGCACGTCCCATTTCTTTTTTGCTTCATCGGGAACCGCGAGCATGCCGTCCAGCGGCTCCCAGCTCTTGCCCGTATCTTCGCTGCGAAAAAGCCGAATGGGGCCTATGCCCATATAGACGACCCGCTCGTCACGCGGATCCACGGTGAAAGTGCGCACGTCCCCTTCCATGATTTTTTCCCAATTTTTTCCGCCGTCCAAAGTCCGATAACCACCGTCGAAAGCCACAGCAGCAAAGACAATCTCTGGCTTCTTGCGGCAGCCGATCAGATGCTCCAGCGTCTTGCCTTCGAAGAATTCGCCAATGGTGGCCATGGAACCCGCGCGGTTCTCCATGATCTTTAATCCGCCGTTATGCGCGATGTAATAGCGTAATGAGTCCATAAGAGCCTCCTTAATTTAGAGTCTAGAGTCTAGCGTTATTCTTACAACCCGAGACGCTAGACCCTAAACTCTAGACCTGATTTTTTAACGCCTCATACACCTTTTCCGATGTCACTGGCAAGTCCGTTATTCTCACACCGCAGGCATCGGCCACGGCATTGGCCACCGCCGCGGCAATCGGCACGTTGGCCACCTCGCCGATGGCAAGGCTATTGTAGGGACCCGGCCCTGCAGGAACGTTTTCCATGACGACTGTCTTGAGACGCGGTATGTCCTTAACATTGGGAATCTTAAATTCGCCGAAATTAGTCGTAGTAATCTTGCCTCCGTCGAAGTTGATCTGCTCGGTCAGCGCGTAGCCCAAACCAAACACCACACCGCCGTCGATCTGACCCTGGTGCATGAGCGGATTGATGACCTTGCCCGTGGTGTGCGCCGATATCATTTGCCGCAGCGTGATCGCTCCGGTTTCGGGATCAACATGCACCTCGGCAATCTGCGCCGACACCGAAGCCTCATGAGACTTCTCCGAGCTCTTATAATATCCCTTCGCGCTGATCGGCGAGCCCTTGGCTTGCACCACTTCGGCAAAGCTCATGCGTCGCTTGGAAGGCCGGTGCACCACGAAACCGTTGGCTAGGGTCAGTTCCTCAGGCTTCATTTCCATTCTTTGGGCAACCACGTTGAAAAGCTCACCACGGGCATCAACCCCTGCCTGGTAGGCGGCGTTGCCGTACACCCGTGTGGCGCGGCTGCCGCCGACGCCGCCGTCGCTCGGCACAACGCTGCTATCCAATTGCGTCAGCTCGATCTCATGCGCCGCAATTCCCAATTCCTGTCCCACCACCCCGACTATGACCGTCAGCACGCCCGCGCCCTGATCGACTACGGGCGAGGATACCTTGACGCTTCCCGTCTCATCGATGGTCACAAAGACATTCCCTTCGCCACCATTCGGGCTCCATTCGGAAAACGACAGACCGCGCCCGACGTTTTTCGCCTTCGGTTTTTTATAACCGGCAAGCTGTATCGCCTTGTCCAAAGCCTCCACCCCTCTAATATGCGAGATATGGCCCCCGATAGGCGTGTCATCGCCGTCGCGCAGCATATTTTTGCGCTTGAACTCCGCCGGGTCCATGCCGATGCGCCGTGCCACGATATCCAGTTGGCTTTCGTTGGCGAAAAATCCTTGCGGGTCCCCAGGCGCCCGCATATGGCCGCACGGGATTTTGTTGGTGTAGACCATTGTCTCCTCGATCAAACAATTGGCAATCCGGTACGGACCCGCGCAGGTCGAAGCCCCGATGAGGTAGCCCGCCGGCTTCATGGAACCGTAGGCGCCGCTGTCGAAGAGAAAATTCATATGGTGGGCAACGATGGTCCCGTCTTTTGTTACGCCTGTCTTGACTTTGATAATCGAAGGATGGCGCGGGTTGCCCGCGGTCAACTCCTCGCTGTAATCCATGACCATTTTTACCGGACGGCCGCTTTTCAACGATAAGAAATAGGCCGCGGGAAGATCCATGAACCCTCCCTTGCCGCCAAAATCGCCGCCGATATGGGTCGGGTGAAAAATCAGTTTCTCCTTGTCGATGCCAATACAATTGGAAAGCTGCGTGCGAACCGCAAAGGGCGTCTTGCTGCAAGACCAGATTTCAGCGCTCCCCGATGAACTCGCTTTAACGACGCAGGCATGGGGTTCCAAATAGGCCTGGTGAGTCACTTGTGTGGTAAACTTGTTCTCGACGATAACGTCCGCTTGTTTAAAACCCGTCTCGATATTTCCCTTGCCCCACCTGAGATAAGCAAATACGTTGCTCAATCTCTCCACGGGAACCGGCAGCCCTTTGTATGCAAGCAAATCGGGATGGAGCACGGGCGCGTCGGGTCGGGCCGCCGCCACGGGATCGAGCAGCGGTTCCATCTCGTCAAATTCCACCCTAATCAGATCCAGCGCTTGCTCGGCCGCTTCTTCGGTTTCGGCGGCCACCGCCGCAACCTTCTCGCCGATAAAACGCACCACGCCATCGGCCATCACCGGCGTGTCATAGATGCAACGGCCGATCCTGAGTCCCACCACATCCTTTCCCGTAATCACCGCTTTCACACCCGGCACTTTCAGCGCCGCGCTCGCGTCGATCTCTTTGATGCGACCGTATGCAATGGGACTCCTCAGGCACTTGCCCCAGAGTGTGCCGGGTAAAATATGATCGGCGCTATACAGCGCCTTTCCCGTTACCTTCAACTCACCCTCGACTCGCGGTGTTGGCCTGCCGACAACCTGTGTCATGATGCTACCTCCGGGAAGCAGAAACTATGGCGACTCGTCGCCGCAAAATGTATCCCTTTTCTAAACCGAAAGGTAACGCCTTGTCCAGCGTCATTGCAGTCACCTTGCATCACTTGGCAGGGAGGCCCGATTTGGCTAAGATTGCTACGTACGGTCTAGGGTCTAGCGTTTAACTCGAGACGCGAGACTCTGGACTCTAGACTGGTACCAACGCGATCGAGGTAAAGAGTATGGCGCAAGCATATCGTTATATTTCGGGGGACTCTCATCTGGAAATCGACTCCAAGCATTGGCTCGCTCGGGTACCCGCTCCATTTCGTGATCTGGCTCCCCGTCTAGTGCGCCAGCCGGACGGCAGCGACGCATGGGCGATCGGGGACAAAATCAGCCGGCCGGCTGCGGCGGCAGATCTCTACGGAGGCAAGGGCCGCGAGCAATATGTCCCCTTCGCCGCCAAGTACGAGGGCACCCCGGGAACGGGAGGGCCCGATCAAAGGGTTCGGGAACAGGACCAGGACGGTATAGACGCCGAAGTCTTGTTTCCCTCACAGCAAGGGGGGCCAAAGTTTTGGCGCCGCATTGAAAGCAACGATGCCTACAAAGCGATGGTGCGCGCCTACAATGGCTGGTTAATGGAGGAGTACTGCGCCTTCAATCCGCAACGGCTTATCGGGGTCGGTATTTTACCATTGGGCTGCGAGGTAACTGATGTCATCGCGGAAATGGAGTTCTGCGCTAAGGCCGGTTTTAAGACCGTCTTGCTCCAAGGATTTCCCAGCGGAAAAGCCTACCCTTCCGCGATGGACGATTGCTTTTGGTCAGCAGCGCTCGATTTGCATTTGCCGGTATCGGTCCATGTCGATCTCGATCGCGCCGGCGAACGTTCCGCTCCGCTATTAAAATACCCGCGCGAATCCGAAGAGGTGATGAAAAAATTGAACCAGGATCTCGTCTATCAGGTAGGGCGCTTCGGGCCCGCACGCGGCAGCGGGGCCGTAGCCGCGGTGCAGTGGGTATTATCGGGGCTATTTGATCGGTTTCCGGCGCTCCGCATTTTCTTCGCCGAGAATCAAATCGGCTGGATTCCTTTTTTTCTCCAGGCGGCGGACGTGCGCTACGACCGCCACTACCACTGGGCCGAACGTCTCCTCGGTTTCAAACCGCTCACTCGTCCACCCAGCGACTATATCCGCGAGCATTGCTTGTGGGGATTTCAGTTCGATCCTGTCGGAGTCGAATTACGCCACAAAATCAATGTCAATAATCTCATTTGGGGCTCGGACTTTCCCCACCAGGAGTCCGATTGGCCTGACTCCATGAATGTCATCGAAAGAAACTTCACCGGGGTCCCACCGGCGGAAAAGCAAAAGATGGTCTGCGGCAACGCCGTTGCGTTTTTTCGCCTCCGAGACACTTAATCGCTAAAACACTCAGCCATCGCGCCAAGACCGCAAAGAAGCCTCTGCTTACGGGAGAGAGCAAATTTTTGTTATTTCTGTTAGCTCCGTTGTCTCCCGTAGAGCCGGTGCGCTTGTAATGTTCGTGGCAAAATCGGTATGATCGCCGCCAACAATTCTTGACGGGGAGGGTCGCCATGAGCCGAATTCTATTCGTTCTCGCTCTCGTCCTTTTATTGCCCCCTAACGCGCTGTCCCAAGCGCCGTACTATCAAGACAAAACATTGCGTATCATTGGCGGGTACGGTGCGGGTAGCGTCGATGATGCATGGACGCGGATGATCGCGCGTTACCTCGTCAAATATCTTCCGGGAAATCCCAATATCATCGTCCAGAACATGCCCGGCGCGGGGGCGATGATAGCGGCCAATTATGTCTACAAAGTCGCCAAGCCCGATGGCCTCACCATCGGTGGGATTCGAGCCGGACTCTATTTCGATCAGCTTGTGGGGAGAAAAGAAGTCCAATTTGATTGGCCGGCATTTACCTGGCTTGGCAGTCCCACACAGGTCGACCAGATCATCTACATTCGCGCCAACACCCCCTACAAAACCATTGACGATGTGCGCAGAGCGTCCGCGCCGCCCAAATGCGGCGCCACAGGAACCGCCTCCACGGGTTACTACATCGGCAACCTGCTGGAGGAAACTTTAGGAGCGAAATTTAACACCCTCACCGGCTACAAGGACGGCCCGGAAGTCGACCTCGCCGTAGAGCGTGGAGAGATTCAGTGCCGCGGCATCTCGCTGGAAACTCTATTTGGCCGTGAACCGCTGATCGGTTGGCAGAAAAGCGGATATGTGCGTGTCTTAATGCAAACGGGTAAAAAGCGCGATCCACGGTTGGCAGATGTTCCAACTATCTGGGAGCTAATGAACGAGTATAAGACATCGGACGCGGGAAAACGCCTCGCCGCCCTCATACTTGCGGTGGGAGGGTTTGGCCGGCCTTTTGTCAGCACACCGGGACTGCCGCCGGACCGAGGGAAACTGCTGCAAGGTGCCTTTAGAAAAACATTGTATGATGCGGATTTTCAGGCCCAAGCCAGAGACCGTAGATTGGACATCCTGCCTGTCCCCGGCGAGGAGCTAGCCGTGCTTGCCCGGGAAGTCATGGCGCAACCCCCCGACGCCATCGAGCGCATGAAGCGCCTGCTGGAAAAATAAATTCACCGCGTTGCACAGCTGTGATTTCCGAGGCCGACACCTGCCGCAATTTCGTTCTGCCGAAACTCTAAGCCGCCGGTTGGAACGACGACCAGATCAGTGAACAAAAGAGTTTCACCGATGGCCGCATAATCTTTGTCGGGAACAAAGCGCGCCGCGGGCCATCGAAGCGCGCGCACTATCTGCTCCGCTATGCCCGTGACTTCATGCTGGCCGTCGTCGAAGCCAAGGCCGCTTTTAAACTCCCTGGAGATGGTCTGCAGCAGGCAAAGGATTACGCCGAGACGCTCGGGCTCAAATTCGCTTATTCAACAAATGGGCAAGGCATTGTCGAGTTCGACTACCTAACCGGCCGCGAACGTGAGCTGGAATCATTCCCCTCCCCCGACGAGTTGTGGCAACGTTTCCGTGGATACGAGAAAATCGTTGACGACGATTTGGCCGCCAGCCTCCTGACTCCAGCAAACCCGGCTATCGGCAAAGGCCAGCGTTACTATCAGGAAATCGCCATCAATCGCGCCATTCAAGGGATTTTGCAGGGCCGCAAGCGGGTGCTGCTCACCATGGCCACCGGCACCGGCAAAACCGCGGTGGCTTTTCAAATCTGCTGGAAGCTTTGGAACATGCGCGGGAACCGGAGCAACGAACATCGCCGGCCCAAGATTCTCTACCTCGCCGATCGCAACATTCTCATCGATGATCCCAAGGACAAGATGTTTAGCGGTTTCGGCGATGCGCGCTGGAAGATCGAGAACGGCGAGGTCGACAAGGGCCGAGAGATGTACTTTGCGATCTACCCAGGGATGCGCGCCGCCCCGGCCTCTATAAAGAGTATGCGAGGGACTTTTTTGACCTGGTGATAGTCGACGAGTGCCATCGAGGAAGCGCCAAAGACGAAAGCAACTGGCGCGAGATCCTGCGCTACTTTCAACCGGCCTACCAATTGGGCATGACGGCCACGCCCCTGAGAGAAGACAACCGCGACACCTACCGTTATTTCGGCAACCCGATTTACGCTTACAGTCTGAGACAAGGAATCGAGGACGGCTTTCTCGCGCCCTACTCGGGTGCACCGCATCGTTACTGAGTGGGATGCCGCGGCCTGGCGTCCAAGCGCAGACGATCTGGATCGCTATGGGCGCACGATACCCGATGCCCAGTATCAGACCGCAGACTTCGAGCGAGCCGTGGCCCTGAAGGCCCGGACCGAGGCGATCGCGCAATCCTCGATGACCTCTTGGAAAAGTATGCCGAGCACGGCACGGCGCAGTTCGTCATCCCCGATGTCCTCAAGGTTCCCCCGATCTCCGAGCGGGGCAACGTGATCGAGATCGCCCGCCTCTTCGGCGGCCCGGAAAAGCTCGAAGAGGCAGTGGATGAGCTACAGTCGCTCTTGTATGCCGCGTAGAATAACGGCAAACTGACGGGTATGAAACGCGTTTCTCATAGCCTCTCCACCGACTTAAAGTTCGCCCTTGATAGCATTTACGGCCAGCGCTTAAAGGGTCCAAACCTTTACGGATCTTATGCGCGGGGCGAAGAGGACGAAGAGTCTGATTTAGATATACTCGTGGTGCTAGACCAGTTTGAAAGCTACGCTCGCGAAGTCAATCGAACAGGGGAACTTGCTACCAATCTATCTCTAAAGCACGGCGTGACCGTGAGTACGGTTTTCATTCGGGAAAGCGAATGGTTGTACGGCGATACCCCCTTTTTGTCCAACGTACGGGACGAGGCGAGCCCGTTGTGAAGGGCCGGATTGCCTACAGTCGACGTTTTTAGCAATCTCAGACCTCAAAATTCGACTACGAATTTATAATGATTTAGCATTCGAATCTGGGCTATGAGATCTGCCATTTGACGTCTGAAATTCTGCACAGCAGACATGCAGTATCGCCAATTTGAAGACCTGCCGGTATGGAAAGAGGCTGCGGCGTTGGCCCGTTCGATGTTTGAATTCACGGCGCTAGACTTGTTCCGCCGCCACCCGGGACTCAGGGACCAACTCGAACGCGCTGCCCTTTCCATATCCAACAATATCGCCGAAGGCTTTGAGCGCGGCACGACCAACGAACTTTTGTCTTTTCTCTACATTGCGCGCGGGTCCGCCGGCGAGGTTCGCTCAATGCTGCGAGTTCTGGAGACCTGGAACGCTTTCACCAATTGCAAATTTCAGATTTCAGATCTCATACGCCGCTCAGAGGGGATCTCCAGACAGCTCTATCGCTGGATCGAGAGTTTGAAGAACTCGGACATTGCCGGCCAACGCCGCCTGGATGAAAAAGCAAGAACTCGATATACAAACAAAAAAGACCGGGAGCAATTTCTGGAGGAAATCCGCCGGATTACGGAAAAGGCCGAAAAGGATTCGTAGATGAAATCTGAGATTTGCAATTTGTCATCTGAAAATTCAATTTCTTGATTGCTGATTTGAGATTTGAAACTTGCCATCTAAAAAATGAACTTCCAACTATTCGATCTGAGATCAGGAATTTGAAATTCGCTATCTGATAATTGAATTCCCAAGTATTTGATCTGAAATCTGAGATTTGAAATTTGAGATTGCAACGCATGGCCAGAGCCCGCAAAGCAAAATCCACCCAACCCTTGACCACCGCCCAGCGGCTTTCCTCCATCGTCAAGGCCTGCCGGGACATCATGCGGAAGGACAAAGGCCTCAACGGTGACCTCGACCGGCTGCCGATGCTCACCTGGATCATGTTCTTAAAATTCCTCGACGACATGGAGCAGATCCGGGAAGAGGAAGCCAAGATGAGCAGCCAACGCTTTCGCGCGGCGCTCGAATTACCTTATCGGTGGCGCGATTGGGCCGCCAAGCCGGAAGGGATCACCGGCGACGAGCTGATCTCCTTCGTCAACAGTGAAGAAGCCGTCCGCCCCGATGGAACCAAAGGCGCCGGCCTCTTCGCCTATCTCCGAGGACTCCAGGGCGCCAACGGCGGCGACCGCCGTGACGTGATCAACAAGGTAAACGACATTCACTTCACCAGCAGCGATGAGATCCACACCCTCGGCCATCTCTACGAGTCCATGCTCAAAGAGATGCGCGATGCCGCCGGCGACTCCGGCGAGTTCTACACCCCCCGTCCCGTCGTCCGCTTCATGGTCGAAGTGATGGACCCCAAACTCGGCGAAGTGATTCTCGATCCGGCCTGCGGCACGGGCGGCTTTCTCGTGGAATCGTACAAGCATCTTGAAAAACAATGTAAAACGGTGGAAAACCGGGACACCACATTCCGACCCCTTTATTCTTCACAAAGAGGGTGGCAGGTGTGAGCGCAAGCAAGGGTCGCGGCGAAGCTCGTCAAACAAAAAAGGCAGGTAAAATGGAAGAAAAAGAAGAAAATTGTTGTGCGATTGACTATCCGCGCCACAAGGAGATTTTTGAAAAGCGCCGCCGGGCTTTCTTGAAGGACCCGGACAAAGCGGTGACGACGCATCAGGCAAGGATCCGCTTGATTCAAGACCATTACAAGGAAGCCGAAGTCCCCGGCGGCTATGTTATCAGGTGCGACGAACCGGCAGAGCGCGGCGGAGCGGGAATGGGACCCGCACCGCTCCAATATCTGGTATCCTCTGTTGGGCTTTGACTGCTTAGCCAGTTGACGCAGTGTGCGTCATATCTAGGAGTGCGAATCGAGGCGGCGCAGTTGGCGGTTACCGGAGAGTTCGACCAGAGGGGCAAATTCGGTCTTGCCGATGTTCCTTCGGCCTGCCGGCGGTTTACCTATGAGCTCGACTTGCAAAGTCCGGAACAGGAAGAACGGGTCGTCGAATTACTAGCATTCATGGAGCGTTCCTGTTACGCAACGAACACCCTCCGCCAGCCCGTCGAAGTGATTCCGCGCTTGATCCTGAACGGGCGTGAAGTGGCGGTCAATGAGGATAACAGCGATTTGGGCCCGCGGCTCGACAACCGATGAGATATCGAGATGGTCGCCGGCGATCACGACGACGTCAAAATCTTTTGAGGCGTTGGTTACCCAGTCGTATTGTTTGAGAGCGTAGTGCAGATCCGACACGAGGAGACATTTCATGACGCTTCCTTCCTTGAATATTTAAGGGAATTGATGGGTCGGGAGACTTTTTCGCGCACAGCTTAAACGTTTTGTGTTAAAACCAATGACTACAAATCTCATTTTAAGCCAGAAGCACAATACAACACCGGCCGGGCGATGACTACACCTTTTCCTCCTACCGAGCTTTCGGCTAGGCGGATTTGGATCAGATCGCAGCTTTAATCGATTTTGCTATCGCCTCAGGCAACTGGTCACGGTTTGGCCGCCGCACCTCGATCAATCGATATCGTTTCTATTCTTGATCTGTTCCACAAAACCCTTGCCTTTATTTGCGATGGTCGCCAGCAGATGAGTGGGCTGGGCCAAGAGATCGATGACCTTGGTTCTGAATCTCGGGGACAGCAACTCCATTTTGCCGATCTCGTCGATCACATAAATATCTGCCGGCGTGACGGCCGGATCGAGCAGTGGTAATACCAAATCTTCGAATTCCTTGACGTGGACGGTATATCTTCCGACCTTCGGCTCCTTTCTTCCCACCGAAGCAAGAGTTCCCTCCGAACCGTCCAGGGTAATAATTCTGAAGCCGACCCTCTGTCCGCGCTGTCTCTTTTCCTCGGTATAAAAACCCGCACGGTTAATTTCTTTCAGCCGCTCGATTATCCCGCGAACGAGCGTGGTCTTTCCAACTCGCGGATTTCCCGTGAGAAACATTCTCATGACTCGGCCTTACGAATGCCGCCTTAAATCGTGCGGCATTTTGATCATATACATAGGCCAGCATGTTGAAAAGCTTCAATATCCGATTTTACAACGATCCGTTGGTTTCCTTACCCTAGGAGCGTATACAAGCCAACGTATTATCCCTAAAGAGACGGTTCTTCAGACAACTCAAAAATCTCCGAAAAAACGATCCTATTTCGCGTCTTGCTTTTGTTCCCGTTTGGCTTCCTTTCGATCCGAAGCAATCTTCTTACTCTATATGGTGAATTTTATGTTAGTATCGCCGCCATGAGTTCCTTGCCTTCAAACTCTACCGAGTCATCCTGGAGGATTCGTTTGCGCAAGGTCATCATTGAAGCCGACACCCCCGCAGGCAAAGCGTTCGACGTCATTTTGATGTGGGTCATCATATTGAGCGTGGTGACGGTGGTGCTCGAGAGCGTTGGCAGTATTAGAGCAAGCTACGGCCGAGCGCTCTACTTGACCGAGTGGTTTTTCACTCTTCTTTTTACCGTCGAATATGTTCTTCGCTTCGGCTCTGTGGAACGGCCGCTACGCTACGCCACGAGTTTTTTTGGGATTGTTGACTTGTTGGCCGTCATCCCTACCTACTTGAGCCTCTTCGTTCCCGGAAGCCAATATCTACTGAGTATTCGGATTCTCCGCCTGCTCCGGATCTTCCGCATCTTAAAATTGACTGAGTATGTCAGCGAAGCCAGTATCCTTCACAATGCCCTCCTGGCGAGTCGTCGCAAGATCGGCGTTTTTCTTTTCGCGGTGATGACGATCATCGTCATCGTCGGTTCATCGATGTACGTGATCGAAGGGGAAGAGCATGGCTTTACGGATATCCCTACCAGTATTTACTGGGCAATCGTTACAATGACCACGGTGGGCTACGGCGACATATCCCCGCAAACTCCCTTGGGCAAGGCACTGGCGTCGGTAGTGATGATCATCGGTTACAGCATTTTGGCCGTGCCCACGGGTATCGTAACGGTGGAGATCTCGCAGGCGACTCGGCGCCCTCTAACCACAAGGGCCTGCCCCTCCTGCGGGTCCAGTGGGCATGATCTCGATGCGGCGCATTGTAAATACTGCGGCGCGGAGATGTCGCAGGGATAACCTGGAAACGAGGGCAGGGATTGCGGCAAATGATTCGAGCGATGGGGACGCAGCGATCTTTATAGCGCCTAAACTGGTGGAGTTGGCTTTAAGCAATGGGGTCTGTCATAAGGGGAATTATAGATTGTAATTGCCGAGCGACATGGTTGGCCTTTACTGGTATTGCAAAGCGAAAAGTAATGTCCATGTTTATCTTTGTTCGGACATGCGACAGAACCAATTTCCAGGACAAAAACGGTTTCTAGAGGAGGGTTTATGACCTGTTGTTACTATCGCATCGCAATCGTATTTTTCTTTTTCGCTTTTGCCGCAGGGACTGCGCGGATGGCCGATGCGAAGAGTTATTTCGCCTATATTTCGGATTCGCCCGCTTCGTCTTCCTTGTACTGGGTAGCCCAGGACGCGGGAATCTTTAAAAAATACGGTGTGGATGTCGATTTGATTTTTATCAACGGCAGCACCCGCGGCATCCAGAGTCTCATCTCAGGAGATCTAAGCTTTTCGAGCGGCGTAGGAACCGCGGTCATCAACGGCAAACTGGCGGGCGGGGACATCGCCATCGTCAACAGCCTGACCAACACGCTGCCCTATTATATATTTGGCAAGCCAGAACTTAAGTCTTCGGAAGATCTCAAAGGGAGATCCGCAGCCATGCATATTCCCGGGACAGCAGCGGACTTCGCTTTGCGTCTGGCCCTTAGAAGAATAGGTCTCTCCCTAAAAGATATCAAAGGAGTCACGATCGGCGGGGGTCCGGCCCGCGTGGCGGCCGTGGCGACCGGACAGCTCGACTTCACGGTGGGGACCGAGGGGGAAAAGATTCGAGGAGAAACACTCGGCCTCAAAGTGGTTATCGACATGGCCAAGCTAATATTCCGTTTCAGTTTACCTGTACAGTAGTCACAAGGCGGATGATTCGAGAAAATCCCGATTTGGTTCAACGTATGGTCAGAGCCATCGCCGAAGCGGTCCACTACTACAAAAACAACAAAGAGCCGGCCGTGAAAATCATGCAGAAGTATGCGCGCGGGCCGAGTCGCACCTTCTTCGAAGAAGTCTACGACTCCAATAAGCATCTGCTAGTCGAGGACACCTATCCCACCCTCGAGGGGCTAAAAACGACTCTGGAGATCCAGGCCAGCATGGATCCCAAGGCCGCAAAGGCCAAGGCGGAGGATTTCGTCGATTTGCGCTTCGTGGACGAGCTGAAGACGAGCGGGTTCATCGAGAAGCTCTACGGCAAGCGCTGATCAGAGACGTCGGGAGGTTTTCTATGGTCTCGTTTTCGCAGATCGAGGATTACTCGGAGCGCCATACCCGCGATCTTTCCGATCTCAACGGGCGACTGTGGCGGGAGACGCAGCAAAAGACCGATTATCCCGGTATGATGGTTGGCCCTCTCGAAGGGGCGCTGCTGAGGCTGTTGGTCCGGTTAACGGCGGCGAAGCGGGTTCTGGAGATCGGCATGTTCACGGGCTACAGCGCGCTAGCCATGGCGGAGGCTTTGCCGCAGGATGGGAAACTCATTACTTGCGACATTGATCCCGAAACCACCGAGATCGCGCGACGCTATTTTGCCAAGAGCGCTCACGGACACAAGATCGAGATCAAGCTTGGTCCGGCAATTCAAACGCTCAAGCAATTGAAGGGGCCTTTTGATCTCGGCTTTATCGACGCGGATAAGGAAAGTTACAGCGTTTATTACGACCGCGTTGTCGATCTGGTGCGGCAGGGCGGACTCATTGTCTTGGACAACATGCTTCGGGGTGGAAGGGTGCTCAATCCGAGAGACCCAGACTCGCGCACGGTTGCCGCACTGAACGATCGCATTCAAAAAGACGCAAGAGTTGAAAACGTTCTGCTTCCCATTCGGGACGGAGTCATGCTTGCCTATCGGCGTTGATACTCAATCGATGCGTTTGCTGTGCAGATTAGGGGGTGAAGGTTTGGGCAGAGTACCCATTCATCCCGGTTGGCCCTTCGACATTCCTTCACCTAAGGGGCCTTCACCGGCCGTTTGCCGTGGCTATCTTGCGGTACCCCGCGCGCTAGCGACATGTGCGAATGCACTCCGAGCCAGCGCCCGTCCGGCTGCCTAGCGAGCACGATCGTGGCGCGGCCTGGGCGATCGAAAGGCATGCCGCTTTCAGAGAAACCGGTGCTGCTCCAGGGAGCGATCGCAACCGCTATCATACGGTCCGGCGAGGCCATGACCATGGTGTTGGCCAAGTCGAAGCGGAAATCGGCCGTGCGCGGCCAGACATTGTCCCATTGCCGCTCGGTCCAGGCCGACAGGCTCTTCACCAGCTCCTGATAGGTACCGAAGATCACTATGTCGGGGTGCCAAAACGGACGCGCCCCGGCGTAATCCACTTCGCGCACGCAGACGGCGAAGCGGTCGAGCCAATCGCGCACCTCAGCCTCAACGGCAGCATCGGCCTCCGGTAGGGTCAAGTTCAATGCGCGCCTCTCCTTATGACGCCATTGACGCGCGGCGGCGCAGATCCACTCGCTCGCGTTTTGGAAAAATGGACGGTTTTTTCTCCCCGCGGCAAAGCCATGTTATTCCACCGTCCATACCCATAGGGCAGATCCGTGCTTCAGGTCAAGAGAAGATTAGGCGCGCAAAGTTGAAGGGGCGGGAGGTCGTAAGTTCTCGATACGAACGGCTAGCCTATACAACTTTTGGCTGGATATGTCCGTAGCGCGCCTGCAGCGCGGCTAAAATAACAGTTTGAATGTTACCACAGAATCGCAACCGAAAATCACGATATTTCGCGTAGAGCCGCAAAACATATCCTGAGACGGAAGCTACATGGGAGACACATGCGTCCCAATATGCGACTGGAAACGATCCAAAGAGTAGGTGCTGGCAGAACTCACCTCTCTCTATAGGAAGTATCAAGACGCGCTTGTACAGCCCGCCGGCGCGCCCACGCAAGCTCCGATCCGACTCCAACCGCTGGCCATCTGGTTACTGATATCGGTATCCTTAACGGCAACCCAAAAAACCAAGGCTACCATTAACATGATCAAGGTGTATTCCACTAAACCTTGCCCGTCTTCTTCCGCTATTAACCTGTTGAAAAGCTCCATTTGATTTTCCCCCTCGCCGGATTGACCAAACTCTGCCGTGAATAATCCAATTTTCGTGCCATTGACTAAATTTTATCAATTCTTGCGCATCCAGCACGCTTCTAAGAACTTTGGGTAAGTCGATCCTCCAGGCCAGCTCTGGCCTCGCCTGGGGACTGCTCCCTTGGCTGACAATATTGTGTCAAATTGCAGCGATTTTGTTATTAATAACATAGTCTTGTCACGTCACTTGCTCGATGTTAGAAGGATAATAAATTGACGTTGACAGGCTAGTTACGAGGGAGGAGTTCGATGACCAAGCAAAAAAAGGCTCGGGCGTTGGGAATCAATCACGTGGTTCTTGAGGTTGGCGACTTGGATAGGGCACTAGAATTTTACGGCTCGATCTTCGATTTCACGCTGCGCGGCAAAAGCGATCACAACGCCTTTATCGATCTCGGCGACCAATTCATCCAGTTGAGTCTCGGTAAAACCCAGGGCCCGGACGACAAGCGTCATTTCGGTTGGGTCGTCGACGATCGCGAGCCGGTTCGACAGGCGTTAGAAAAACTCGGCATGAAGAGCATCAATGAGCGCCTCAATTTTCGCGATCCGTGGGGCAACCGCATCGAGGTGGTTCCTTACGAAGACATCCAGTTCACCAAAGCACCTCACATATTGAAAGGGATGGGCGTTGGATTGCTCGATAAGAGTTCCGTCGCCACCGAAGAGCTAAAGAAAAAAAATATGGTTCCCGATGGATAGAAACACTGCCATCGGGAGCCATGGCTTCCAACAAGCGGTTATAACTTTCATGACGCTGATCTTCGCATCTGCGAGGGAACCGCGACTCGGATCCGAAGCGGCTCCCCGGCGAAGCCAGGTAAGAAGGCAGAGCGAAACCGCAATTTACATAGAGAGGATTAAAGAATGCGTATCATCGATGCCGATGGACATGTGCTAGAAAGAGATATTGCCTGGGAGGATCTTTTGGAAGAACCCTTTCGCTCCCGGGCGCCAAAAACGGTCAAAGACAATCGCGGATTTAGCTTTGTCATGATCGATGGAAAACTGACCCCCAAGCCGGTGGGAAGTGGCTGCAGTTTTGTCGGCGCGCCGCGCAGCCGCTACCCGCAATCGACCACCGGAATGGTGGACCCGGTGCAGCGCTTAATAGACATGGACACCGAAGGTATCGACACGGCAGTGCTCTTCGGGACCTCGCCTTTTTTAAGTTTGCCTTTTGTCGAGAATAAAGACCTTGCTTCCGCCATCGCCCGGGTCTACAACAACTGGCTGGCGAGTTATTGTAGAGCCGATCCACGCAGGCTTAAAGGCGTCGCTTTAACCGCCATCCAAGACCCCGTCGAAGCGGTAAAGGAACTGCGTCGCGCCGTGGAAGATCTCAAGTTTGTCGCCGTGGCAACGCCGCCAATTTCCGCGTCAAAAAAGAATCTGGATGATCCCGATCTCTACCCTTTCTTTGCCGAGGCACAGCGTCTTAATATACCCGTGTGTATCCATGTCGGTGCCGGTGACGGCGTGCCCGCGGGGACGGAAAGGTTCGAGCACCCCTTCTATACCCATGCCATGGCGCATCCGTTTGAGCAGATGATCGCCGTGCTTTGCGTCGTCGTCGGCGGCCTGCTGGAGCGTTTTCCGCGACTCAAAGTCGCTTTCATGGAGGCGGGTTGCGGTTGGGTGCCCTACTGGATGGAACGGCTCGATGAGCACTATGAAATTTTACAACCCACGGTACCCTGGCTGACTAAACCACCCAGTGAATATATGCGGGGCGGTCAGCTGTATTACGCGTTCGAGATGGAAGAAAAAATGCTTCCCTACGTCGCCGAATTTGTTGGCGCAGAACGGCTGGTTTTTGCCACCGATTACAACCATAGCGATTCCAAATTTCCCCATACCGTGGAAGAAGTCATGAACCGCAGAGATCTCTCAGACAACCTTAAGACCAAGATCATGGGTGAGAATGCGGCACGACTTTATGCTTTGTAATGACCGGCGATGGCGGATGATTAAAGCGAAACCTAATCGACAAATACCCACGTTTTTTCCTATATTTATCTCCTAGGCTCCAACCTGTCCCGCGGCGCTCCACTAACGCATTACCCTGTTGATCGTCAAAGCTTGTGACAAGGCCTAGGGCGAACCGATATGCCAATTGTTTTGCCGCAAAATGGGCGACATGTTAAAATAATGTTATAAATATGACGCCGTTAGCAAACTGAATATGAGCCAAAATTTATCCGTCCAATTAGCGATGATAGATCCCACGCAAAATGCTTCTTTGAAAGAGAGGCCTTATGATGAAAGTTAAAATTAAAATATTGACAATTATCTCGATAGCGCTTCTGACATTAACCGGATGTCCGGAACTGGGACAGATTGGAGGGCCCGGAGATTACGGCAGCGTAGGCAGCGATCTCAATGGAGAGATTCGCCATGTCGATTCCCGCAACCGGGAAATCGAATTGCGAACCGATGCGGGCCGAACCTGGAAAGTACGATACGACAACCGCACCCGAGTCACCTACCGCCAGCGCGAATACGCCGTCGCCAATCTCGAATCAGGAGATTATGTCGCAATGCGCACGCTACAAGAACGCGACGGCCGCTACTACACTGATCTCGTCACGGTCCGAGAAAGCGTCCAGGATCGAAGGAGAGCCGGCCGGCTCGACTTCCTCGAGGGCAGGGTCGAATATGTTGACTCGCGACGCGGCGTCTTCGAGATGCGAGATCGCAATAACCGGTTGGTCGTCGTATCCGTCCCATACAACGCCCCGCGCTGGGTCAGCGACCGGTTCAATCGGCTGCGCCAGGGGGACTACGTCCGTATCGAGGGACGCTTCGTAAACCAGGATCGATTCGACATGGAGAACTTTGTCTAAGCCTCCTACATTCCAGGCGCTTGCGCGCGATACCCGGTAAGGGCGCAAGCGTCCCGAAGACCACTCAGCCGCAAACCTGCCGGAAAAAATCGTTTCCCTTATCGTCCACCAGGATGAACGCGGGAAAATCTTCCACCTCGATTTGCCAAATCGCTTCCATCCCTAGCTCAGGGTACTCGAGCAAATCAACTTTCTTGATATTCTCTTGAGCCAGAAGAGCCGCCGGCCCGCCTATCGATCCGAGATAAAATCCTCCGTATTTTTTACACGCCTCGGTCACCTGAAGACTGCGGTTGCCTTTGGCGAGCATGATCATAGAACCGCCTTGGGACTGAAACAAATCGACATAGGAATCCATGCGGCCGGCGGTGGTCGGACCAAAAGATCCGGAAGCCATGCCCGTCGGTGTTTTGGCTGGGCCGGCATAGTAGACGGGGTGGTCTTTAATATATTGCGGCAAGCCTTCGCCTCGATCCAACCTTTCTTTCAGCTTGGCGTGGGCGATATCTCGCGCCACGATCATCGTCCCATTGAGCGACAACTGAGTCGTCACAGGATACTTGCTAAGCTGCGCCAGAATCTCCTTCATGGGCCGGTTGAGATCCACTTTCATCGCGTTGCTTTTTATTTTGCCGCGGTACTCCTCCGGGATCAGCCGGCCAGGCTGTCGTTCGAGCTCCTCCAGCCAGATGCCATCACGGTTGATTTTCGCCTTGATATTTCGATCCGCTGAACAGGAGACCCCCATACCCACCGGGCAGGAGGCGCCATGGCGCGGCAAGCGGATCACGCGAACATCCAAGGCAAAGTATTTACCTCCGAACTGAGCGCCATATCCGGCTTTGTAAGCCGCTTGAAGCATCTTTAATTCCATTTCGGAGTCGCGGAAAGCCCGCCCATGCTCATTGCCCGAAGCCGGCAGGTAATCGAGATAACCCGTCGTCGCCAATTTAACGGTTTTTAGACAGGCCTCCGCAGACGTTCCTCCTATGACGAAGGCCAAGTGATATGGGGGGCATCCGGCAGTACCCAGTGTTTTCATTTTGTCTGACAAAAATTTCTCCAAGCTCGCGGGGTTGAGAAGCGCCTTGGTCTCCTGGAAGAGAGTCGTTTTGTTGGCCGAGCCGCCGCCTTTGGTCACGAACAAGAAGGAATACTCCATTCCCTCGGTGGCAAATATGTCGATTTGCGCCGGCAGGTTGGTTCCCGTGTCCACTTCCTCGTACATGTCGAGTGGTGCAGCCTGCGAATAGCGCAAATTCTCCTCCGTATAGGTCTGGTAAATCCCTTTGGACAGATACTCTGCATCCCTGGAACCGGTCCAGACACACTCCCCTTTTTTTCCAAAGACGGTGGCCGTACCCGTGTCCTGGCAGAAAGGCAGAATCCCCTTCGCCGACGTTTCCGCGTTACGCAGCATAGCGAGTGCCACGAACCGGTCATTCTCTGACGCTTCCGGATCCTTGAGTATCGCCGCGACTTTCTCGAGGTGCGCCGTCCGCAACAAAAACGAAACGTCTCGTATCGCCTCGCTGGCCAACAGCGTCAATGCCTCGGGTGCGATTTTGAGAATCTCCTTGCCGTCAAACGGCTGGAGGCCAATATGCTCTTTTGTCAGGAAACGATATTTTGTTTCGTCTTTTTCCAGCGGAAATGGTTCTTGATAAACAAATGCCGGAGCAGCCATAGTCGTCACCTTTTTTTTTCTTCAGATACTACCGCAATTTCGCAGCGATGTCGACGTTCCAGGTTCCGTCGACATTGACATGATGAAAATGGGTCAGCTATGGTGACTGCAGCGCGACACTTGCACATTTTGCCCTAATATTCGCTAGGAGAACCGATCATCGCCGTTCAAAAAATTCACACCTATTGTGCCATGTGCATCTCGCGCTGCGGCGTCGTGGCCACTGTCCGAGATGGAGCGTTAACCCAAGTTAACGCGGACCCGGCTCATCCGAACGGCTGCATTTGCGTCAAAGGGACGGCTGCTCCGGAGATTGTCTACTCCAAGGATCGGCTCCGCTATCCGCTGCGCCGTACTCGACCCAAGGGAGATCCGGATCCCGGTTGGGTCGCAATCTCCTGGGATGAGGCGATGACTCAGATTGCCTCCCGCCTCCAAGATGTGAAAACCCGATACGGCGCCGAGGCGGTGGTGTTTGGCTTTGGCACTCCCTCGGGCGGCTCCACCATGGATACCGCGCGCTGGCTTGAACGATTGGCTAACGCCTTCGGCACCCCCAACATCATGGCCTCCATTCACATCTGCAATTGGAATCGAGTGTACGGATCGCAGTACACCTACGGCGTCAGCACTCCGCCGCCGGACTACGAAAACAGCCGCTGTATTCTTCTCTGGGGCTTTAACCCCCGGGCATCCTGGCCCACCGTCGCCACGCGCATCGGCAAAGCCAAAACGCGTGGCGCTAAACTCATCGTCATCGACCCACGCAGGACAACCATTGCTGAAAAAGCCGACCTCTGGCTCCGAGTTCGCCCCGGTTACGACGGTGTGCTCGCTCTGGCGATGATCCATGTATTGGTGGAAGAAGGGCTCTACGATGAGCCCTTTGTACGTGACTGGACGAACGGCCCTTTACTGGTACGGGATGATGATCACTCGCTGCTTTCGGAGCGAGATCTAAAGGCGACCGGGCAGGCCGAAACCTTCTTCGCCTACGACAATGCAAAGGCGAGGCTCGCACCCTACCAAGGCGACTTGGGCTACGGCGACAAAAACGTCGTACTTTCGCTCTTAGGAAACTATGCAGTTACGCTCGCCGACGGAAAAACGGTTTCATGCCGCCCCGCCTTTGAGCGGTTGAAAGAAGTGGCCGCGCAGTATTGTCCCGAAAAGTCCGAGTCGATGACCGGGATTGCGGCGGCCGAGGTGCGCCAGGCCGCTCGATTATTCGCCAGCGAAAAGCCTTCTTGCTACACCAGTTGGGCCGGACTGGAACAACATAGCGATGCGGCGCAGACAAACCGTGCGGTGTGTCTCTTTTACACTCTCACCGGTCAGTTTGACCAGCGCGGCAGCAACTTTTTCTACCCAAGCACGCCAACTCATTCCATCCTAGGTCAGGAATTTATGCCCAAGGAAATAGCGTCGCGACGCCTCGGCTACAGCGAGCGCCCCCTGGGTCCCCCCGGCCTCGGTGGCCGGGTACAATCCTATGACGTGTATCGCGCCATCGTAACGGCAAAACCTTATCCGGTGAAGGCATTGATAACTTTTGGCAGCGATCCGTTACTCGGCAACGGCGACTCTGCGACTGGTAAGGCCGCGCTCGAAGCGTTGGACTTCTTTGTCCATGTCGACATGTTTGCCAATCCGAGCGCCGTCTTCGCCGACTTTCTGCTTCCCGCAGCAACCTGTTGGGAGCGCGAGGCGCTTATGCCGTCTTTTCCGACCGCCGCGGATACTGCCACCTGGGTTCAGCTCAAACCGGCCGTGATCCAGCCCCTATTCGAGTCCCGCTCGGACTTGGAAATTATTTTCGACCTGGCCGCGAGATTGGGGTTGGGAGATTACTTTTTTGACGGCGCAATCGACGCGGCGCTAAACTATCAGCTGGCGCCCTGCCGCATTACCGTTGAGCAATTACGCGCAAACCCACGGGGCTTGAGAGCCGACTCCAACGTTCGTTATCAAAAGTACGCCGAGATCGATCCGCGTACTGGACAGCCTCGCGGTTTTTCTACCCCAACGCGTCGGATTGAAATTTTTTCCACGAGTTTCGCCCGTGCCGGTTACGCTCCGCTTCCCAAATTTGCGCCAGGTTCGGCGAGCCACGATGACAAGGCTGACGTCGCAGCCGACTACCCGCTATTCCTGACCTCGTTCAGGCTGATGCAATTTTGCGATCAACAACACCGTAACATCCCTCGCCTGAGACGCCAGGCGCGGGAGCCCTTTGTGGAAATTCACCCTCATACCGCGGCTGCGCTAAACTTAAAAGACAGCGAATGGGTGAGGTTGCAGACCGTTGCCGGCGAAGTAAGGCTCAAGACAAGATTCAATACATCTCTCGATCCCCAAGTAGTGGCAACCCAATATGGATGGTGGCAAAAATGTGACGAGCTTAAACTCCCAGGCTATGATCCATTTGCGGCTACGGGAGCCAACGTCAATTTGATCATTCCGAATGACGGCATCGATCCCATAAGCGGTTCGGTGCCCCATCGTTCCCGCCGGTGTCGAGTGGTCAAAGAAACAGGAACCCCGAGGACCGGGAAGTCGCGCAGGTAATCGTCGAACAGTTATCGAGAGTCGGCATCAATGCCAATTTAAAAGCACCCCAATGGAGTATTTTCATATCGAGTACAACAATGGCAAGTGCCCCATGTACTCACCGGGCGCGGCGGGCTCGTCGACGCCGCCACCCTCGTTCACCGGTATTTTAGAACCGGCACGACGAAACGAGTGCTGGGTTACTGCAACCTCAAACCAGACGCGATTCTCGACCTTGAGCTACAGGCCATTGATGTCAAAAGGCGCGAGAAACTTCTGATGGAAGCACACCGGATCATTTTAGAGGACGCGCCCGCCATTCCACTTTGGAAGGGCATGGATATTTACGCCCACCGGGCCGATATTGTCTGAACCCCGCTGCCCGACGAAAAGGCTCATCTGAAACTAGCCCGTCTGAGACCAAGGTTGATTTTTTGATAGATGCTAGAGGCGGACCCTTTTCCACCCGCCTTCACCTGTAAAAGGCTCGTGGGCTCACTTGCAAACGCCGTCGATTACGTTGAGTAGTTTTGCGCCAGATGGTCGATCCGCAGGATCTTGACTGCGGTGGGCGAAGAGCATATTGCCCTCGCCATCGATCAAGAAATCGCCGCCCGCTTGATAGTAATCGTCCTTGCCGTAGCTTTGCTGTTTCCACCCGTCCCGCAATAGTTTCCAGTATAGCCGCAGGGTCGAGAACGAGAAAACGCGAAACAGGGAAAGCCGGGGAAGCGCAAAAGCTTTGTAGGCCCTCCGGCTCGGGTCGGCCAGCATCAAGAACGGCCAATTGTGGTAGCGTTGGTATACCACGAGCTTCGTCGGCTCGGCGAAAGAGACGACGATAATTGTAATACTCCGCTTATCGAAGTCAGCTCGCCGCAATCTTACCTCGCCGAGGTGGGCCTGGCACGGCAATCAAGCGAGGTGCCTTAAAAATATAAAAAGGGCGTATTTCTGAAAATGGGATTTGAGGGCAACGGAATTGCCGTTGAGATCGAGCAAATGCAAGCTATCAATCGCGACCCGTTCCATTAATAAAGAAGAGTTTTACGTCCAGCGTTTAACTTAATGGCTCTCAAGGCGTCTCGGCCCAACCGTTGGCAGCATTGCCAATTAGGCCGCCTTTGCCACAATGATAAAGGGGCGCTCCGACCCGGCGCCCCTTTGTCAGATGCTAAGCCTGAGGTTACCAGCGGTTACGGCCACCTCCGCCGCCGCCTCGCCTCTCACCGCCTCTATCGCCGCCAAATCCGGATCTCTTCTCCTGCGGACGGGCCTCGTTAACCGTGAGGTTACGCCCGTCGAGATCGGTCCCATTGAGGGATTGAATCGCTCTTTGCGCTTCATCTGAGGAACTCATTTCCACAAAGCCGAATCCGCGGGAGCGCCCCGTGAACTTGTCAGTGATGACCCGTGCCGATTCTACAGTCCCGTGTGCCGAAAATATTTCCTGCAACTGGGCATCAGTAGTCGCATAGGGCAAGCCACCGACATAAATCTTAGTGCTCATGTTCTTCTCCTTATCGGGAAAGGTTACTGTCTTTCACCCTGTGAACCTGGTCACCGCCGGAAGCAGAACATGGAATAATAAACACGCTCTGGTCGGATTGTCCGCGAGGCACGGACTCGCAAGGTAAGACCGCCTAGACCTTCAACTCTACACAATGTCAACATCAGAAGGCCCCATACTGAAGTGTAATAAGAGATTACTGCTTCTCCCCTTCGTTTGCAAGGGAAAAAGTGGGGGGGCTCCCGGTCCTGACGGTCTGATTTTTTGATTCAGGGGTTGCACGAGTCGGGAGTTTTGTATTAAGTGAACGTCTTGAATCACCAAACTATTTTATAAGGAGGGACTCATGTATCAGACAAACATGTACGAAGGGATGCTGGCGGAGACCGTCACCCTACAGGGACACAAGGGGGACACGATCAATGCCTACTATGCGCGGCCATTAGGCCCGGGGCCATATCCGGGTATGGTTATCATTCACCACGCGCCGGGTTGGGATGAATGGTACCGTGAATGCGGTCGCAGGTTCGCGCACCACGGCTACGCGACGATCTCGCCCAATCTTTACTTCCGCGACGGTCATGGAACTGCGGAAGACGTTGGCGCCAAAGTGCGCGCAGCCGGCGGCGTGCCCGACGATCAAGTGCTCGGGGATTTGGACGGCTCTGTTAAATTTCTCCGCTCCCAACCCCATGTGAGTAAGAAAGTGGGCGTTTTCGGTACCTGCTCGGGAGGCCGTCATGGATTTCTCGCCGCCTGTCGCTTGAAAGGATTCGACGCGCTGGTTGAGTGCTGGGGTGGTCGCGTGGCGCCACCCAAGGAGGAGTTGACTCCCAAGCAACCTGTTGCCCCCATCGATTACACCAAGGATCTCTCCTGTCCGATGATCGGCATTTTCGGCAACGATGACAAGTCGCCATCGCCGGAGCAGGTCAATCAACATGAAGCGGAATTGAAGAAACATGGCAAAAACTATGAGTTCCACCGCTACGACGGCGCAGGCCATGGTTTCTTCTACTACGACCGGGGAGCCTATCGACAGGAACAAGCCGTGGACGGCTGGAAAAAGGTGATGGCGTTCTTGGAAAAAAATCTGAGAGGATAAACAGAACGGAGCGTTGGCGCATCGGAGTACTGGAGTGGTGGCTCTTAAATGCATCACTCCGCTACTCCATCAATTTGGTACTCCAGTGCACTGGGCTGAGACGAGCGAAGACACCGACGGGGGTTCTGCAACAGCCTGTTAAAAAAATAGAGGAGTGAAACATGTGTACGATGATCGTCCACCAAGCGAAGATCGCCGGGCGCGGCAAGAACGGCAAAGACTGGTTCGAGGTGAAGGAAGCTAATGTATCTTACGATCACCCCTACGACATGCCGTTGGAGCACGCGCTGAACATCGACTTCGTTAACCAATCGCAAGGTCCCGACAAACGCGTGGCTGTCGAGCTGAGCGTGGAGGGGGCTCGCGCCCTAGTAAAAACCATCGAAGCAGTATTGGCTCAGGCCGAAGCGCGCGGCGTGCTGGAGGATATACCCCTCATAGCATCCCGCTGATTGATCGCGGCGCCAGGCCGATAGTGCGATTCGCAAAAAAGCACCATCGGTCTCGCCCGCGCCGCGACCTCACCGCCTCCTCATGCGACGGATGGATCAAGGAATTCCGCGCCAAGAATTTGACTACCCACGACGAAACCGCAGCAGTTAAATCCGACAATGTCACCATTCGGCCCTGGTCATCGCTTCTCTACCGGGACTTCAGGCTTCTATGGAGCTCCAGCGTTTTGACCGCTTTGACGATTCAAGCGCGCAACGTCACCAGCCTCTATCAAGTTTACGAGCTTACCGGGTCTCCGCTCCATCTCGGCCTTACCGGTTTCGTTCAAGCCGTTCCCTTCGTTATCTTCGGTTTGTTTGCTGGCGCTCTGGCCGACGCTTTTGACCGAAAGATGCTTCTTTTCTTCTCCACATTGATCCAAGTCATCCCGGGCATCGCCCTTGGCATCCTGACTTTAACCGGCGCGATCAACGTCTGGCATATTTATTTGTTGAGTCTTCTGGGGTCCTTCGTCGAGGTATTTAATTGGCCGGCCCGCTCGGCTCTCATTCCCCGCCTAGTACCCAGGTCTCATTTCATGAACGCTGTAACGATGACCACCATGATTATGCAGACAAGTTTTTTGGTGGGCCCGGCCATCGGCGGCGTTCTCATCGACTCTACGGGATTAGCGGTAACTTATTTCTTGAGCGCCGGACTCATCTTACCCTCCGTCGCAGCCATACTAGCCGTGCGCAGCTCAGGGGAGCCGGAGGGTGAGCGTCGTCGCGTCAACCTGAGGAGTATTATTGAGGGCGTGGAGTTCATCTGGGTTCAGCGCATCATTCTTTCGCTTTTTCTACTGGATTTTGGCGTTACGTTAGTGGGATTCTATCGGCCTATCCTGCCGATTTTTGCCGCCGATGTCTTTCATATGGGAGCCGCCGGGCTCGGCACCCTTTACGCCGCTCCCTCACTAGGCGCGGTGCTTGGTACACTAGCCCTGTTGATGATGGGGGATATCAAATACAAGGGCGTTATGGTGGTGGCGGCCGCGCTCTTTTTCGCAGGGAGTTTAGCTCTCCTTGGCCTCTCTCGATGGTTTTGGATGGCGTTGGCCGCGGTAATCGTTTTGGGCTTTACCGATGCTCTGAGCGTCGCCATCAGACGCACCGTCGTCCAGCTCCTGGCGCCGGATCGCTTGCTTGGCAGAGCGTCGAGCCTGATTACCGTATTCAGTCAGGCGACTAACGCTTTGGGAGCACTTTTAGCGGGAGCCGCTGCCGCGATCTTTGGCGCACCAAACACGCTTCTCATCGGTAGCGGCCTTTGTTTTGTCATGATCTCGCTGATTTGTATAGCTATTCCTCAGCTCTGGCGTTACCGGTCAGATTAAGCGAGTTTAGCGTCTCGGGCCTAGGGTTAACCCAGTTCCTATCTCCTATTGATAATCGCACATTTCCCATTGCCTCACTTTGCTTTCACCCTTCCGGCTTTTAGTTTTTCCCCGATCTCAAAATGGCGCCCTTCCACCGCCAGCTTGGCTTCTTGATCCAGCTCATCGTCCCACTGGCCTAGCGAATAACCGAACCAGGGCATCTGCGGCCTCAACTTGGGTAAGCCCAACTCCTCCCAAATTTTTCGCGCGTTCTCCATGTATTCGCGTTTGGGCAGGGAAACTGGCGGAAAGGGTTCTTTCAATATGGCGTTGCATAGCATCGCCGATTCATCTGCCGGCAGGTGATAGGAAACCACGTCTGTACCTTTGGTTTCATGATGGTAAAGAAACGGCGGCGCATGGCCTTTTTCCATACCGCCGACGATGTGCACATCCTTGTGCGGCTTCATGCGATAACACATGGCCCAAAAAACGGCGGCTTCGTTGGCTGGATCAATGTCTTCGTCAACCGCCACAACGATCTTGCCGACTCCGGGATGAAACGAGCAGGCTGCATGCAGCGCGCGCCAAACTTCCGCCTCGTTGGGGCGGCGCATTTGAATGATTACCAGCTTGTAAGTATTGGTCAGCGGCTCGTGCATCTCTACGCGCAAGACGCTGGTGATGCGGCACTCATCGCGCAAATGCACCAGCATGAGCCGGTCATAGCCGATCTTACGGATCACCGACGACTCGCTGGGGGTCAGCTGGCTCAACCAGGATGTGTAGATTGCATCTTTCCGGTGTGTGATGGCCGTTACATCCATGAAGGGGTTGAGTTGTCGTGGATGCATGTAGCCGTGGGATTCGCCAAACGGACCCTCCGGTTCGATGTACTCCGTATTCAAAAAACCTTCGATGACGATCTCGGCGTCTGCCGGCACCATGATGTCCACCGTCTTGCATTTCACCATGGGGATCGGTCGGTCTACAAGGGCGCCAGCAACGCTCATCTCGTCGACGCCGTAGGCGATTTTTTGCACCGAAACATAGGAAACCACGGGCGGTGCTCCAATCACCAGCGCCGCCGGCAAATGGTGTCCATTGGCCTGTGCTTTCTTCCAGTGAAGATAAATGTCCTGACCCAAGCCCGAAGGAAACACACCGACACGGCGCCGCGCCTTGATCTGGCCCCGATAGTTGCCGATGTTATGTATTCCTGTCTCCGGGTCTCGAGTAAACCAATGGGAGCAAGTCGTGTATGGCCCGTTGTCGAAGCCGGGGGTAGAAATCGGCACTGGAAATTTGTCTAAGCCAAATCCTTCCTTATCGAGTTCCTCGCCGATATGGACTATGTCCTGGCACTTGGCGCCGGAGACGTTCACTGGTGCGACGGGCTCCGACAGGGCCTTTTTCCACCTTTCATCCATTTCATCGGCGGTTTTACAACCCATTCCGAGAAAGTATATTGCGGGATTTCCCGCTAGCGCGCCGACGACCACCGGCATGCTGTACTTTTTGCCCTTAGCGTCGGTTACGTTTTCAAAGAGCCATGCCTTGCGCTCCTCCTCCGGCAATCCGCGATATTGCCAGCGAACCAACGGATGGAGTTCCGTGTCCTTGTTGATGAGTCTGGTGATACGCCTGAGGAGCCCATGCTCTTCGAGATTCTTTAGATGCTGGTGCAGATCAAAATAAGCCATAAGAAACGTCTCCCGATTTCTTTGAAAGCAATTTAAATGCAATAGCTGATCGGCCCCGGATGGTCAAATGGGGAAAAGTGAGAGGCAGCTTCTGGTATTTGCCGTACTTCTGGCTCAACGCGCTGAAAAAGCCCTCTCGCACCAGCTCTAGAAGGATCGTCTTGTCGACGAAATCGGCGGCGCGCTTGCCGCGCAGCTCGGCGATGGTCGGGCTTAAATTTTCGATATCGGCTTGAATGACATCTTCCAGAGGATTGGGCTTTAGCGGGGCAGCGTCTAAAAATTCCTAAGCAGTTCATTGGTTAGTAGACATTGGACACCCAAGGGACAGGACCTGGAAAGCGTGGGTACGCGAACGAGGAGATGACGATTGGGTCTGGGCCACGGGAATGACCATCCTAAAAGCGGACCGGGGGGGTGGCCGACAGCGCACCGTCCCATTGCCCACGCCTGTAAGGGCTTGTCCCTTGGGTTTTATAGTCGAAGGATGTCAAGATACTTATGAACTTCTTAGTAGTTTTTGTAGAGGGTCTCCAGCCGCTGACTGTCGTTTTCCCGCATATGCTTGCGAAAGCTCGCCAAGACCCGGCCTTATTTGCTCCGCCCAAACAGATCGCAAGAAGCGATCTTTCGTTTGCGATTTGCAATTTTTTTCTTGGACGCTAAGCCTTCCAGCCATGCACCGAGACATCCACCGGAGTTCCCGCCGGGTCTTGCACGCCGACTTCTGCGAAACGTCCGTCTTTGGGTTTTTTGTAGCTATCGGCTTTGGCTCCCGTCGCGGCGGCCGTTTTTAGCGTTGCTTCCATGTCTTCCACTTGAAAGCCCAGGTGATTGATCCCTTCGCGCGCGCCCCGCGCCGGCAAAATCGCCATGTTGATATAACCGTCGGTGAGATAAATCGCCCGCTTGCCGTCCTCTCGTACCGGACCGCGCCAGGCCTCGGTCATACCAAAGGTCTGTTTATAAAACTCGGCGGTCTTTTCCTGATCCTCCGCTTTAATCGCCAGATGCCGAATCTTTGCCATGATGACAACCTCCTCTAGTTATTCAAAATTTTCCCCGTATTATGACAGCGCGACGCAAATAGGACCGTCCCCTTCCACTTGTCATAGGACGGCGATCGTCGTCGTTATCACCAGGTTCCATCGTTTACTTCGGTGGGCAATTCATGTCAATGAATTTTTGCATTGGCGCTTAAGTAGCTACTCCGGACTATCATGCACCGCCACCAGGCAATGAACCGTGAAGATCACGGGCAAGGAAACATCGAGGGTACCTTGGAACCAATCGAGCGGAGGCCTGTGAGGCACACCGTCATTCACCGCCGCGGCCCTATGTGTTGACACGCTAATTTTGAACTGATAGCGTCAACCACTTTTTGCGCCGAAGGAGGCGCAGGAAGCTTACTGGGAACTGAGATAATAGACCGTCTCTTGCTTTTTGGGGAGTGGAGGTTTGTTGTCTTTGCAAAAAATCCATGGGAGCGTTGCGGCTCTTGTTTTTTGTTTGCTGGCGCCGGCCAGCTTTGCCGCGCAACCGACAAGCGTCGACGACAAGGTCCAGGTGAGCTTCACTGGACTGGTGCTCAATCGCTCCACCAACACCTTCGACACCCTTGCCACCATCACCAACAAGTCCCTCGACACTCTTCCCGCCCCGACGTGGCTGGTCATCACTGCCATAAGTACTCCGAGCGTTAGCCTTTGGAATTCTGCCGGACAGGCACCCAACACCAAGCCCTATGTCGTCGTACCGGTGCCGCAAGGGGGACTTTTACCGGGCGCTAGCGTAGGAAAGATTGTTTTAAAGTTCCGCAATCCTGGCATGGCGCGGTTTTCTTTCACTCACTCGGTGCAGGCCCTTTTGACTTCGCCCAACAACGCTCCGGCGGCCAACGCCGGAGCGGATCAGACTTTGTTCGTTGGCAACACGGCGCATCTTGACGGTAGCGGCTCGAGCGACGTGGATGGGGATCTATTGAGTTTTCAGTGGAGCTTTGTCTCCCTTCCTCAGGGAAGTCTCGCCGCGCTATCTGATCCTTTCGCCGTAAAGCCCAACTTCCTCATCGATAGGCCAGGAAACTACGAAATTGAGCTTATCGTCAACGACGGCAAGGCAGATAGTCTCCCTGACACCGTCTTCATCAGCACCCAGAACTCCAAGCCCGTGGCCAATGCCGGCCCTGATCAGACCGTGCCTTTGGGAGGCCAAGTGTTTCTTGATGGTAGCGCCTCCCATGACGTGGACGGTGACTCTGTTACATATAACTGGCAGTTGATGTCACAACCTCAGAGCAGCGCTGCCGTTCTTCAGAACGCTACGACTTCCCAGCCTAGCTTCGTCGCCGACAAGGCGGGAAGCTATACCATAGAGCTGATCGTCAACGATGGACTGGCAGATAGCAACCCCGATCAGGTCGTGATCGCCACCGAGAACTCCCGGCCTCTGGCCGATGCCGGACCCGACCAACAAGCATTCGTAGGCGATATTGTTCAACTGGATGGAAACAATTCATCGGATGCCGACAACGATCCACTGACTTACCAGTGGTCTTTTACGGTCAAGCCCGACGGAAGTGGCGCAGCTCTATCGGATTCCAGCATCGTGAACCCAACCTTTGTGCCCGATCTAGCGGGGCTCTATGTCCTCCAGCTCATCGTCAGTGACGGAAAGGCCGATAGCAGCCCCGATACCGCCAGCATCACCGTGGTGGTGCCGCCGCCGCCAAATCAACTGCCGGTGGCGGCCAACGATGCGGCTCTTACCGCGCAAAACAGCGCCGTCACTATCACTGTCCTCGGCAACGACTTCGACCCCGATGGCGATCCGATTGCCATCACCGCAGTCACTCAAGGCGCCAACGGAACCGTTACCAACACCGCCGCAACCACGACTTATACGCCCCACCCAGGATTTAACGGCAGCGACAAGTTCACCTACACAATCGGCGATGGTCGCGGCGGATTTGCCACGGCGACCGTGACAGTCACGGTAGACCAAGCGCCCCAGGTAAACGCCGGTGCCGATCAGACGATTACGCTTCCGGCCATGGCCAACCTCGACGGCACCGTAACCGACGATGGTCTGCCCAATCCTCCAGCAGCGGTAGCCACTGAGTGGACGAAAATAAGCGGCCCTGGAACTGTTACCTTCGGCGATGCATTGGCGGTGGACACAACGGCGACATTTTCAGAAGCCGGCATCTATGTCCTACGATTGAGCGCCAACGACCATTTTTTGAGCGCCGGCGATGATGTGACGATCACTGTAGATCCAGCGCTACCGATCGCTGGACTGCCTCCAGACCCGTCCACGGTGGCGCCGCCCCTGCCCTCGGGCACCGCCACCGATATCGCCGGGGCGACCGAGTTTCTCTACACCGGCCCCAATGCGATCCAGACCGGCGTGGCTCCGGGCACCATCGAAGCCCGCAGAACCGCGGTCGTCCGCGGTCTTGTCTTGACCCACGACGGCGCGCCGCTACCCGGAGCGACCATCACCGTGCTCGGGCGGCCCGAGTTTGGCCAGACGATGAGCCGGGCCGACGGCGCATTCGACCTAGCCCTCAACGGTGGCGGCACCGTCACGCTTGTCTACGAGCGAATGGGGTACCTGCCGGCGCAGCGTAATGTAAAAGCGCCGTGGCGCGACTATGTCGTGGCACCCGACGTGGCGCTGGTCCCACTCGACACGCGGGCCACGGTCGTGAATCTGTCGGCGCCGGAGGTCCAGGTGGCGCGCGGCAATCCGGTAGACGATGCGGCGGGCGCCCGCCAGACAACTCTGCTGTTCATGCCTGGAACCGCCGCGACAATGACACTGGCGGACGGCAGCGTGCAGCCCCTCCCGGGGCTGACGGTGCGGGCCACTGAGTTTACCGTGGGGCCGAACGGCCCCGCAGCCATGCCCGGCCTCCTCCCGCCCACCAGCGCCTATACTTACGCCGCCGAGCTGAGCGCCGATGAAGCGTTGGCAGTAGGCGCCACCCAGGTGACGTTCTCTCAGCCGGTGTTCAATTATGTAGAAAATTTTCTTGGCTTTCCGGTGGGAGGCATCGTGCCGACCGGCTACTACGACCGCCAGCGCGCGGCTTGGGTCGCGTCGGACAATGGCCGCGTTGTGGCTGTGGTCGCAGTGTCTGGAGGACTGGCTGATCTCGACACCGATGGCGACGGCTTGGCCGACAGCGGCCTCGGCATCACTCAAGCCGAACGGCAGACCCTGGCCTCACTCTACGCGCCTGGCCAGAGCCTCTGGCGCGTGCCGATCACACACTTTACACCCTGGGACTGTAACTGGCCGTACGGTCCGCCGGCGAACGCAGTGCCGCCAAATCAGCCGTTGCCGACGCGGCCGGGGGTGGACGACGGCTGCGAGTGGACCGGCTCGATCATCCAGTGCCACAACCAGGCGCTCGGCGAGGAGCTACCCGTGACCGGTACGCCCTATGGGCTGCGCTACCAGAGCGACCGCGTGCCGGGCCGGCGCGACGCCTACACGGTCACAATCCCGCTCAGCGGCCCCAACGTGCCCGATACCCTGCGAAGCATCCTGCTGGAGTTCTCCATCGCCGGCCGCCGATTCAGGAGCGAACGGCCGGGGGCGCCCGACCAGTCGTTCACCTTCACCTGGGACGGCCGCGACGCGTTCGGCCGCGTCGTCCAGGGCACCGCCACCCTCACCGTCAGGATCGGCTACGTGTACGGCGTCGTGTACCTGGGGCCGGCGATCTTCGCGCAGAGCTTCGCGCAGGCCTCGGGCTCGGCGGGAAGCGGCGCGCCGGGTATCACGCTCATCCTGGGCGACCGGACGCGCCAGGAGGTCACCATCTGGCAGGAGTTCAGCACCTCGCTCGGCGCCTGGGACGCGCGCGCCGCAGGGCTCGGGGGCTGGAGCCTTAATACACATCACGCCTACGATCCCAGCGGCCAGGCGATGCTCCAGGGCGACGGTCGCCGGCGCTCGACTCAGACCGCGAGTGCCTTGATTGAGGCGTTCGTTGGGCCGAATGCTGGACGGGGCTTCACCGGCGATGGCGGCCCCGCGCGCACGGCGACGCTCTACGAGCCGCGCGGTCTCGCGGTGGCGCCCGACAGTACCGTGTACATTGCCGACATGGGCAACAATCGCATCCGGCGTGCGACGCCGGATGGGAACATCGCGACATTCGCCGGCTCAGGTGCCGTATGCCCACACATCGACACCTGCGTCGGCGCATTTGCTGGGGACGGCGGCCCGGCCACCGCCGCGATCCTCAATCAGCCGGGGGCCGTCGCCGTCGCCCCCGATGGGACCGTGTACATCGCCGACACGCGCAATTGGCGCATCCGGCGTGTCGACCGCTCGGGTATCATTACGACGGTCGCCGGCATCGGTCTCAATGGTTCCACTGGCGACGGCGGACCGGCGACGCTGGCCCGAATCGGATTCGTGTCGGGCCTCGCCGTCAGTCCCGATGGCAGCATCTACTTCAGCGAGTCGACCGCCGCCGTGCGGATCCGGCGCATCGATCCCTCCGGCATCATCACCACCGTCGCCGGCGGCGGTACGCCACCGTTTGGCAGCAATGGGGACGGCGGCGCCGCCACGGCGGCGCGGCTGGGTATCGCCAACGGCGTGGCGGTGGGATTTGACGGTAGCATCTACACGGTCGACCTGTTCCCGGGTGCCGTGCGGAAGATCGGCCCCGACGGCGTCATCCGCACCGTCGCCGCGATCACCGGTCTCACCCACGGCGATCGTCACATCGCCATCGGTTTTGACGGCGCGATTTTCGTCAGCGTCTGCTGCCCCGGCAACGTCGCCAGTATCCACCGCATCAACCCGGACGGCACGACGGCGGTCGTAGCCGGTGGCGTGCAGATCACGATCGACATCCGCTTCATCGGTCCCAACGGCGACGGCGGACGCGCGACCCAAAGTGACCTGTTAAACGGGGTGGGGCTTGCCATGGCACCCGATGGGACGCTCTATGTCAGCGGTCGCATCCCGCAGACGATTTTCGGGGCAGGTGCGCACCGCGTGCGCCGCATCCGCCCTGCGTTTCCCACGTTCGGCGTGGGCGAGATTCCTGTAGCCGTGGAGAACGGCACCGAGGTCTTGATCTTCGACTCCGCGGGGCGCCATCTGCGCACCCACGAGGCGTTGACGGGCGCCGTGCGCCACCAGTTCGCCTATGATGCCGCCGGTCGGCTACTGCGCATGACCGACGTGGCGGGCAATGTAACAAGCGTGGAGCGCGACGGGGGGGGTGCTCCCCTTGGCATCGTCGCTCCAGGTGGCCAGCGCACCGCGTTGACCGTCGACGGCGGCGGTTTCCTGAACACTGTCACCAACCCCGCCGGCGAGACGACCATGCTCGCGTACTCGGCGGGGGGCCTGCTCACCACGCTGACTCGGCCAGGCGGCGGAGTGACCCGCTTTGCATACGACACCCTCGGCCGGCTCGTGCGCGAGGAGGCGCCCGACGGCAACGTGCTGACCCTCACGCGGACGGAGACCGGCACCACCGGGTTCTCGGTCGAGCAGCGATCGGGGCAGGGGCGCACTATCACGTATTCACTGGAACAGCTGGCGGGGGGCAGCCGGCGTATGCGCACCACTCATCCCGGTGGCGGCGTCACCGAGGTTGTGACCGAAGTGAGCGGCGCGCAGACCGGCAGTTTCCCGGACGGCACTCGAATGAGTCTCACGACGAGGGCTGATCCACGCTTCGGCACACAGGTGTACGTGCTCGACCGACTCGTAGTCACGCTGCCCAGCGGAATTGTCTCCACCACTACGCGCACACGGAGCGTCACGCTGCCTGCCTCGGGGTCTATTCTTACCCCGACTGTTGTCCAGGACTCGACGACCGTGAACGGCCGCACCCAGACGGTCCGGTGGCAGTCTTCCAATCGCACGGTCACCACTACCAGCCCGGCGGGACGTCAGAGCGTCGTGACGCTCGACGCGCTCGGGCGGGTTGTGAGCCTGGCGCTCGGTCCCGGCCTGGCGCCGGTCTCCCGGGGCTACGACGCGCTCGGCCGGGTAGCCCAGGTGACCCGCGGCAGCCAGTCGTGGACGTTCGCCTACGACGCCCAGCATCGGCCGATCACGCGCACGGACGCCCTCGGCAACCAGACGCATTTCGAGTACGACGGCGCCGACCGCATCACCCGCATCCAGCGCTCGAGCGGCAATGCCGTCGGCTTCACCTACAATGCAGCGGGCAACACGACGGCGATTACTCCACCCGGGCGCCCGGCGCATGGATTTGCCTATTCGCCGAACGGTCTACTGTCTTCTTCTACGCCCCCCGATGTTGGTATCGGAAGCACCGCCACCCAGTTCGCCTATGATGCCGACAGCGCACTGACCCGCATCACCCGCCCCGACGGGTCAGTCGTCGACGTCACGTATGACGCGGCAGGGCGGACCAATACCCTCGCGATCGCGCGCGGACTACTCGGCAACACCTATAGTTCCGCCACCGGCCAATTGACCGGCGTCACCGCGCCCGGCGGGCTTGGCTTGAGTTACAGCTATGACGGTATTCTCCTTACTGGGGTAACGTGGAGCGCACCCATGTCCGGCACCATCAGCCACGCGTACAACAACGACTACCGTGTGACGGCGGAAAACGTCAATGGGACATCCAACGTGAATTTCGCCTACGACGCCGATGGCTTCGTCACCACGGCAGGAAGCCTCGCCGTGACTCGTAGCCCTCAGAACGGTCTGCTCACCGCTACCGCGCTCGCAGGAGTCACGGATAGTTCGACTTACAACAACCTTGCCGACCTGACGAACTACGGTGTCGCGTTCGGCGGAACTGGAATGTACAGCGCCGATTACGTCCGAGATGCTCTCGGTCGCATTACGCAGAAAACGGAAACCGTCAGCAGCGTTAATACTGCGTTCGATTACGCCTATGATCTGGCCGGCAGGCTGGTGGAGGTGAAGACGAATGGAACTACGGCTGCTGCCTACACCTATGATGGCAACGGCAACCGGCTCACCTTCACTGGCCCCGGCGGCATAGTCAACGGAACATACGACGATCAGGACCGTCTCCTCACCTATGGCAGCGCCACCTACAGCTATAACGCCAGTGGCGAGTTGTTAAGCAAAACCGCGGGCGGACAGACCACGGCCTATCAATACGATGCGCTCGGTAATCTGACCGCCGTGACGCTTCCCGACGGCACGGCTGTTGACTACCTGATCGACGGCAGGAACCGCCGTATCGGCAAAAAGCTGAACGGCGCCCTGCTGCAGCGGTTTCTGTACCAAGGCCAACTCCGCCCCATCGCGGAAATGGACGGCGCCGGTAACATCGTGAGCCGCTTCGTGTACGCAACCCGGAGCAACATACCCGCTTACATGATCAAGGGAGGCTTGACTTATCGCATCATTACCGATCATCTCGGCAGCCCGCGGCTCGTGATCGATGTTACGACGGGAACAGTCGCCCAGCGCATGGATTACGACGAGTTCGGCAACGTCATGCTCGACACCAACCCTGGCTTCCAGCCCTTCGGTTTCGCCGGCGGCTTATATGACCGCGATACCAGGCTGATCCGGTTTGGGGTGAGGGATTACGATGCGGTTACTGGAAGATGGACGGCAAAGGATCCAATAGGTTTCTGGGGGCTGAGTGCGAATCTATATGGATACCTCATCAATGATCCGGTAAATTGGATTGATCCATCGGGCTTACAAGGTGATGAACCGGTGGCGGCCTACGACTCCAGTGGCGGTTTCACAATGACGATCACCGCTCCTGCCCCTACTCCTACGCCCCAATGGCTTCGAAACCTCCAAGCCCAAACTACGCCCCCCCGATCACTGTGGGATTATCTTGCCGGGCAAACTCCCACTCCCGGACTCCACTGGACACCGGGCCTGGGATTTAACAGCTACTCGTTTGTTCTGGAAGGCTTAGCGTGTAAGGTCTCATTGGGCGGTGTAAACAGAGTGGACCCGTCACCGAGGTTATTCGAGGACATCCGTTTCGACCCCGAAGCCTTTGAGAACAACCTCCTTGGACCTAGTCCATCTGCCCCGCCACCCGTCGGGGTGAATTTTACCGTCTTTACCTTCTGAAGCGAGCCCGTTGTTGTCTGGGCCGCTTAGTGGTTCGGTTCATGAGTTCGGCAACGTATTCAATTGAGCCGCGAAGCAAAGTGAAGTGGGTTGCGCGCGGAGCTTTCGTAGAGCGATGGCTTCAATTTTGCGAATTCTTTCACGGGTAACACCAAAAATCTTTCCAGTTTCTTCTAACGTATAATCTGACTTTTCAGTGATGGGTTGAAATTTTCAACCGGGTTACCCTTTTTCGTAATAGAGTCCCTCTTCGGTCTCACCATACCAATCGGTCAGTCACTCATCTGTATCAGTCAATTCCTGATCTGACAGTTAACCGATGAATCGTTTGTTTTCAGCATTGTAAGAATTCTTAACAGTTGGTTGGATTCTTTCAATGTGTCGTCGGGAAGGAAGATGACCGCCTCAGAAATTTATCCTTCACCATCGGGAGTTGGCCGTGATTTGAGCTTTCTGAATGCCACATAAGCCAGCGTTCGGACCGATAGAAAATCAGTCTCGGGTGTTAAGCTAACTTACACTTCGGCCGCTTGCCTCTGGAGCACCTGGGATCACAAGTGCTCATTTAAGTTACACATTTGAATTTTCACTCTAATCGGCACAAAGCTTGCTCCATTGCTCTGTCGGCAGCAAATCAAAGCGGCGCTGAAGACTAGGCGGCCTGAAGCGCTCGGGAGCATAAGATGAAAAAGCTATTTTTCTTTTGGTCTTGCTTTATCTGGATCGGCGCACTCGCTTCGAACCCTCCCACAGCCCTGGCCGCTCCCTTTAGCGTCTCAATCGACACCTCATCGCTCTCAGGATCAGCCGCTCAGCTTGCCTTTGACCTCATCGACGGCGATGGTGCCATCAACAACAGCGCTATAATCTCCGGTTTCAGCACCGACGGCACTTTAGGCTCTTCTACTTCCACAGGCGGCGTCAGCGGAAATCTCCCAGGCGCGGTCACGTTGAGCGATAGCGAGTTTTTTAACGAGCTACTGCAGATGATTACTCTGGGCAGCTTCATTGATTTTGCTCTCGACCTGACTTCTAATTTTGCCGGAGGCATCCCCGATAGCTTCTCGTTTTTCATCCTCGATGACGCCACTCCGCCTTCTTCTTCCCTTGTCACAACAGATCTTCTCGGGGATGCCCTTTTCATCATTGACATCGACGGCACGGCTTTGGGGGCAGTCTTCGTTGCCAGCCAGTCCGAGCCCAGTGTCCCGGTCACTCTGACTTCTCGCCAGGTGCCCGAGCCAGGCGCCATCCTGTTACTTGCCCTAGGTCTTCCTCTCATTTCCTTGAGAAACCTCATTGTGAGGCATCGCTCCCAATAGTCTAAAACCCTCGATCAACGAGCGGCATTCTTTTAGAGTTTTTTCGGCGCCTGCGAGAATTCGGGTTTGGATGTTCTTGAAATCCGCTCTCGCCGACAGCTTTTCCCTCGCCACGTCCTCCCGGAAGAAATCGTTTCCCGACTGTACGCGGCGTTGTCGGTTTTCTCGTCTCAGCGAATGATGCGGGAATTCATACTCAGGGCTTGACCTGGGCCGTCAAAGTGTCATACGAGAAAGCATCTATTTTTGTCTCTTTCGAAGGAGGGTTTATCATGCCTCTTCATGTCAAAAGCGGCGACGTGCCCGTATCCAAACGTGTGCAGAGCGGTGAGTCCGGCACGGGATCGATGGTCGCAAAAAAGGGCTACGGCAACGAGTGCAGCCTCATGATCGCCGCTCGGGCGCCCGGCTATCACACCAAACCCCACCAGCACGAGTCCGAGCAGATTAATTATGTGATCGACGGCGAAATCTGGTTTTTCGTCGAAGACAAGGGTTTTCATTGCAAGAAGGGCGATTTCCAGCGCATCCCCGCCAACACCGTCCACTGGGCGTGGAACCGTTCGGATAAAGAAGCAACGGTCGCCGAAGCCCACGCTCCGGGGCTGGTCGGCGGCCGCGCCGGAGAGTATGCCGTGGGCTTGTTCGACGATGGGGAGACTCCCGAGGTCCGGGGTCCCGGGGTCAATCAATTTGTCCCTTACGATCAGGACAAAGCCGAAGCAAAATACTTTAGCAAATAGCGTTGAACCTGAGGTTGGACAAAGCCAAACACTTTGTCCTGTCAATCGGAGTTCTTAGCTTGCTGCTGCAAAACGAGCCGCTGGAAAAGCGTTGAAAGAAATGTCTTTTATCGCATCTCCAAGAACTCCAGCCGCACGCCCTGTGGTCCCTCAAAGAAGCAGACTTTACGTCCATCGGGCAGCGATCGTTCCTCGAGTATCTTGATGCCGGCAGCCTTGATCTTCGCCACTTGACCGGCAAAGTCGTCGGTATCTACGGCTACATGTTCGAGTCCATAGAATTGTTCTAATCTTTGCTCTTCCAAAAAATCCGTCACGTTGAGCTCCAATCCATGCAAATTAAGACGATAACTCACGCGGCCGTTGGGCGCCTTGGTCTCGCGCAGGATTTTGGCGCCGACATATTCGACGTACCAGTCCACGGTCTTTTTCGGGTCCGGAGTCTTGAGATGGAGATGATTGATTTTGAATGCCATAGCTCCCTCCTGATTGGCTAAAGTGTCAAGGGAAGCTTTTTACTCTTCGGGCGATGAGATTGCAAACAGTAAGTCGCGTCTCCGGGCACGCGGATAAAAAAAAGGCGTTGCGTGCAAACCCAACGCCCTCGAGACATAGCACTAGGTTTGAATCAGTAACGTGGTCCCTGCCACCGCGACGCCCCTGTCAATATTAGCATCCCCGTACCCAAAAGAAGCAACGTGGAGGGTTTGGGGGCCTGTGGCGGATCAATGGTAACTCCCGCTCTCCCTACGCATGGCATAGAAACGCCGCGGTTTTCAGAGTCGACACAAGTGCCCCTTTCGGCAAAACTGCCGCCGCTAAGTTGGTAACCCGAGTACATATTAGTGCTCTCGCTACCAAATGGGGCCGCCGGCATATACCACAGATAGTCTATTCGATCGTTGCCATTAGCGTTGCTATCGCCGAACGCCCCGGCAGCCGACACGTCAAGAGTCGTTGCCAACGCATGGGTAATCGCCCACACCAGTGGCAGGGCGACCATACCCAATATCAAATTCCTTATCTTCATCGGCCCAGTCCTTTCTGGGGAATCCCGAAAGGGTTATCAGCATTTCTTGTGCCAATGTAAGTTTTGTTTATAACGCATGAATTTTGTTAAATAAGTTTACACTTTTTATAGCCAAAATCGAAAGCGAAATGTTGCCGGAAATAGATAGAAATTCGTTCGCTATCCTCAGAGGGAAAGAAACCGAGTAATCGGAGATTTCTAAGAAGCTCTAGCCCAATTGACAAACACTGTGGCGCCGCGCCGGCGATGACAATTTATAGAGAGGCAAGCACTACCGTCGTCTTAGGTCTTGTGGCATTCCAAACGGGCAATGTGACCTGAACAAAATTTCCCTTTTATTAATTTTATTATCTAATGTTGGCGCGAGGGCTTTCGAAGTCGCCGGGTATTTTTCGGTACAAACCGGGCCCATCGCGCGGCCACACACTATTTCTTAGACGATCCCGTTCCAGGCAGCTAAGATTACCCGCGCTATGTTTTGACCGCGTATCCGGACGATTGCCTCACCCGTTGCCACGCTCCCTGATTGGGGAGAGCCAAAGTAGCCCCGGCCCTTCGTCAAGGTCCCATAATCCGTCGTCTCGTTGCCAAACGCGTCGACATCGTAATCGAAGTTGGGGTCAAGGTTTCCGATGACGTCCTGCTTGACAAGATTGGGAAAACAGTAAAGCGCCAGTGAGGTCTCCCACTCCCCGCCATGGCCTTCTCTATCGGGCCGCGCGCTCTGGGATAGCTCACGAACCCCTGCGCGATAACAGGCGGCAGTGACGCCAGGATCTGTGGTAAAACCGACACAGAGAACCTGAGCGACTTTTTCATTTACCAGCAGGTCTCGCGCTTCATCCAAAGCTTTCATATGATATTTATCTCGATGACCGTTTAGGAGGACCAGCCGATTGAATCCATGCCGCGCCAATGACCTGCCGATATCGACGATCATCGATGTCAGTGTTTGGGGCTCCAGTGAAAGCGTTCCAGGAAAATCTATCGCCGCCCGCGCCACCCCATAAGAAACCGTCGGCGCTATTAAAATCTCGTAGCCCTTGGCCTCGAGATGCGGCGCCGCTGCTTCGCTGTAGGCTTCAGCCGCGAAAGAGTCGAGCCCCAGCGGCAGATGCGCGCCATGTTCCTCTACGACTCCAACCGGAAGGATAACCAGCGACGAACCCGATTGGGATAGTGCTTTGGCTTCCGTAAAAGTCATTTTCGCAAGATGCTGCATTGAGTTGCTCCATATTGGCTATTTGGACAGCTCCCGTTGCGAAAAATTATATACCTTGTTGACGTGCGCCGCGGCAAATACAAAATTGTTTCATGATTGTCCGGACAGTACTTTCCTATCCAGCAAAAAAAAGGGGAATGGCGTGTATGCCACTCCCCTTTTGAACTAATAAAGAAACCGGTCGCTACTTGCTTACTTTAACTTTTTTTGCCTCACCACCCTCCACCTCGGCCATCACTTTTTGCCCAACCTTGAAGTCCGCACGGCTGCCGATACCCTCAAGTTTGGTGCGGCTGCCACTGATCGACATGCTGACCTCTTTACCGTCCTTAGTCTTAACCACGACGGTGCGACCTTCCTCCTCGACTTTGCTGACGGTGCCGCTGACCTTATCCGCGGCAAAGCCGGTGCCGGCCAGAGCTGCGGAAAGAAAAAGAGCGCCAACGATTACTAATAGCTTCTTAAACATTGCCATCACCTCCTTAGAATCAAATTTAAGCCGAATATAGAAGCGCCGGAAACTTATGTCAAGACTTACGTCTTAGAAATATATTTTTAAATCGATAAAAATATCCTTTTAATTCCGATATTTAAAAAACTAACTGACAAAACCCTATAAGATTTGCCTAAAATTAATCCACGCGCTGTCATATATAAGCCTAAAGTAGTATCTCAGCCAAGAGTCTGGCTATCGCCTTTTCCCGTCGCGGGAAGCGGTCACTGCTTGACTAATTGCGACAATTCCTTCAAGGGATTGAATTAAAGAGTAACCAACCTTGCCCATTCACATCCTAATTTCACGTCGTGAATTGCGCTGAAAACCTTTCGCATCCCCATAGCGCCAGGCGAAATCTCGCCGTTGCCGGTGTGATGTTAGTGATCTTTCTGTTCGCCATCGACGCCACCATCGTGAGCACCTCAATGCCGACCATTGTGGCGCGACTTGGCGGGCTCGAACTCTATAGCTGGGTCTTTTCGATATATATGCTGACCTCCGCTTTGACCACGCCGATTTTCGGCAAGCTCTCGGACCTCCACAGCCGGCGGAATTTGATGTTCCTGGGAATCGCCATTTTTGTCGTCGGATCGGCTCTGTGCGGCGCGGCGCAAAACATTGAGGCCATGATCCTGTTTCGCGCCGTGCAAGGGCTCGGCGGCGGCGCCATCTACGCGCTGGCGTTCGTTATTGTGGGCATTCTCTATAGCGACACGCAGCGCGCCAAAATGCAGGGAATTATCAGTGGCCTCTGGGGTGTCGCCTCGATTTTCGGCCCCCTCGCCGGCGGTATCATTGTCGAACACTGGAGCTGGCGCTGGATCTTTTTCGTCAACCTGCCAATTGCGGCATTCGCCTCGGCTCTGATCGCCATCGGCTTGAAGGAACCCGCAACCACTACGCGCAAACCCGATCTTGATTGGAGCGGTACGATCACGCTCTCCTTCGCCCTCACCCTGCTTTTTTACGCTTTGGCCCAGAGCGCTCAAGGAAAGCAGCCCTGGAACGCGGAACTATTTAGTCTGGTCGCCATCGCCGCCGTCGCCTTTATCGCTTTCTATTTCATTGAACGGCGCGCCAAGGAGCCGCTCGTTCCGCTGGAGCTATTTGATTTGCCTCTAATTAAACCTTCCATCACGGTAGCAACGCTCGCATCTATCGGTGTTTTCGCGGCCATCAGTTATCTACCCCTTTATTTGCAAGGCATCATCGGCCTCAGCGCATCGCGCACGGGTATGGGGCTATTGATCCTCAGTGTTGGTTGGACGGCGGGCAGCCTCATGGCCGGTCAAGGAATGAACCGTTTCGGCTTTCGCATTATGAGCGCCGCGGGCATGCTGCTGCTAGCGCTCGGATACCTCTTGTTTCTCGGCCCTACTACCCCCGTTGCGACCTCTATCGCACTGCTAAACGGTTTTTTGATCGGTGCCGGAATGGGTATGGCCAACCTCACGACCCTGATCGCCGTGCAATCCACGGCGCCCGCGCATCAGATCGGTGTGGCCACATCGACAATCATGCTATTTCGCACCTTCGGCGGCGCCTTCGGCATCAGCCTGATCGGCACCGTGCTGCTGAACCATATGCAAAGGGGTATAGGGATCTTGGAGGGCGGTAGCGGCGCATCCCTCTCCACCCAATTGCGCGATAAGATCGCCAATCCGCAATACCTCCTGGAGCCCGCGACACGCGCGACGATTCACCCCGAGCTGTTGGTGCAGCTAGTAGATATCCTCGGGAATGCTATTTGGTATGCTTTTCTTGCCGCGCTGATCTTGATGCTCCTGGGCGCCGCGATGAGTTTATTTATGACAGTTTCGACAAGCGCTAATACGGGCAGAGCTAAATTGAATTCCGAATAACGAACGCCGGGGATCTGGGGAAACGCTGGACTCGAGACCTAAAACTCAAAACCCTAGCCCGGAATATTCATGCATTCCCACCGAGGCAGCCGGGGGATGAGCCCTGGAGGTCGCGGGCACGGGAACGTGGAGGTGAGATTCAGACCCGAACCGTAGAAGTAAGCTGCATTGGAGCGGATGGGGCGGCGGCCTAGGAGGTAGTGGCCTATTGACCGCGGCCGGAAGGGCTCGTTCCCGGGCTGCACATCGTGTCGCGGTATTTCTCGTGTCCCTGAATAATGCGGGCTAGGCGCTAGACTTTTTAAATATATCCCTTCTCCCGGTAATATCTTTGCGCCCCGGGATGTAGCGGGAAATCCAGCGGTCCCGCCGCCGAGTTCGTGCAGAGAGCATGCATGCTTGGCGTCTCAGCCGCGTCATAGGGAATCTCTGTGCGAATTTGCTCCAGGATCCCAGCAATGTGGTAGGCCAAATCATCGGGAAATTTTTCGTGCACGACAATCGGCCAGCCGCTAAAGTCCACGGCGGTGGTCGGCTCGTTGATTCCCGCCACCCTGCCGCCATCCACGCGGGCGCGTTGGAAGCCGTAACGCTCCATCTTTCTCAGAACCTTTTCCGAGTAGGACAGAAATATCATGCCGTGGGCGACGGCGATATCTCCCCACGAGTCCATCCCTTCGTCGATGATCATATCGAGCTCACCGGAAATGATACCCTGGCGGCGGTGCGGATTGCTCGGCCTTACCACTTCATCCACGGTTCCGCCCCAGTCAATAAAATCCTGTTGCGATAAGCCATGCGCCTTCAGCAAGGTTTTAATGGCGAAATCAACGCAGTCGTTTACCGCAACGGAAACTTTCATTTTTGCTTTTCTCGCGCACAACTCTTCCATCGAGCGCACCCCTAATCGCGGCGAAACCGCGATCACGAGACGATCCCACGATGGAAAAACCGCCAAAGCGCGCAAAGGATGCTTTTTCCTGAAGGGTCCGACGCCGCGCACCGCCATCGACGCAATGATCGAAGGATTGAGCCAAACTAAATCCAGCTTACCGCTGGCCACGAGCTTTGCGCCGTTCAAGCCGCTGCACCACGCCGGGCTAACGCCGATGGTGAATGGATAGGGAGGGCCGGCGTTGGCGGATCCACCCGGGAGCTCCACCATCAGCCGGATGGCGCTGGTCAAGAGTGTCGGTACTTCTTCATACAGGCCGGCCAAAATCTTCGTGGCGATGCGCGCCCGCATTAAACTAGCGCTCATGGGTTTTACACTGCGATCATCGTAAGACACTTTAGTTTCTCCTTCGAAGGAAGTCGTGGTAAGAACTAGCGGTAATCTGAAACGGTTACGCTGTCAACATCTGGAAATATAGTGTAACTAGTGCATTTGTCTGTTGCCGAAGCCGGCTGGCTAGGCTCTCCGCACCACAAGGAGAACCACATAATTCGTATTTTCCACTCCCTGCGCTACCGCGACTACGCCTTTTTCTGGGCCAGCGATATGTTGGCTTCCCTGGGCCATTTTGTCCAGGAGGTGGCGCTCTTTTGGATCGCCTATGAAATCACGGGTTCGGCGATGGCCTTGGGGATCTTAGGCCTATGCGGTGCCGTGCCGCGCCTGATTCTGGGTGCGATCGGAGGCGTGCTTGTAGACCGCTACGACCGCAAACGGCTGCTGATTCTGATTCAATTTGCCACCGCTCTTCCTGTGTTCATTTTCATCGCACTTTATACTTTGGAAGCGCTCGCGTTCTGGCACCTCCTCGCTCTGGAGATTTTAAACGGTTCGATCCGCGCGGTTAATCCCTCCGCTTCACAATCGATCTTGGCCGAATTGGTGCCCCGCGAGGATCTGTTGAATGCCGTTTCGCTCTATACCATCGGTTTTAACTTCGCCCGAATCATGGGACCGTCCTTAGGAGGGATCCTGGTCCTTTGGATCGGCATCGGGGGTTGCTATTGGGTGTACGCCGCAAGTCTGATTCTCTCCGGTGTCGGCTTGGTAATGATTCGTCTGACTGACAAGCGAATGCTCAACCCGGAGCAAAATTTCGTGCGAGAATTCAAGGAAGGGTTTCGCTACGTGTGGGGCTCACCCCTGATTCTCTGCAGCATCATGGCAGCCTACACCTTCGGTATTTTTATAGTTACCTATCACCGCTTCCTTCCGGTTTTCGCCAAAGAGGTTTTGGCAGCCGGGCCCGATGGGCTGGGACTCCTGATGGCGGCTCCGGGACTCGGCGGTATCGTTTCTCTGGCTTTCCTGGGCGCTCTCGGAGAGCGCTGGAACCGAGGGCTGCTCTTGTGGACGACGACAACCGTAACGTCGATCTTTCTCATATTATTTTGCGCCTCATCCGCACTTTGGCTTTCGGTTTTCTTACTGGCTGTGGTGGGAGCCGGGCAGGTCAGCTTTCGCACTATCAGCCGAGTGATCATTCAAATCGAGGCGCCCCGGGAGCTTCTGGGACGGGTGATGAGCGTGTTTAACATGGACCAGGGAATGCGCTCCGTGGGCTCCGTCGTCATGGGCGCCTTCGCCACCATCTTCGGCGTTTCCGTCGGCCTTGCCCTTACTGCGACAGTGTCCTTGATCGTCACAACGACGCTTTTTTATCGCTTGCTGGGGAAAATCAATCTTCGAGCCGGCGCATGAGCTTGTTTTTCTCCAGAGCCGCGTATATAGGCTGAGAACCACCGTCCCGGAGGTGAACTCATGCAACTCCCACCGATAGCCACAACGACCGTCGGCAGTTTTCCTCGCCCGCTCTGGCTTGGACAGACGGAGCGTAGCCGTGTGAGCTTCCATCTCGACGGCGCCGCCCTTCTGGAAGCGCAGGATGACGCCACTGCCATCAACATGCTCGCCCAGGAGCGTTTAGGGCTCGATCTTCTGAGCGACGGGGAGCAGCGGCGCACGGGTTTCATCGATCACATACTGGCCGCTTTTGACGGCATAGATCTCGATCGGCCGGCACTCAAAAAGATTTATCGTCGCCGCGAACAAGATCGCATGGTTCCCCGCATCATCGGCAAGATCGAGCGGCGTCGCCCAGCCATCGTCGATGACCTTCGCTTTGCCAAAGCGCAAACCCACAAGCCGGTTAAAATGGCCGTGCCGGGGCCCATGACCGTCATCGACAGCACCGTCGACGAAGTCTACAGTGACGAAAAGTCCCTGGCTATGGATATCGCCGCGGCGCTCAATGAAGAATTGCTCGGACTCCAGGCGACGGGCTGCGACATGGTGCAGATTGATGAGCCCGCGATGACTCGTTACCATGAAAAAGTCTTCGAGTACGGGGCGAAGGCGCTCGATCGCTGCCTCCAAGGCATCACGATTCCGTCGATTGTGCACCTTTGCTATGGCTATCCCGGGGGCGCCAGCCAGCAGCACGAGTACGAATATCCGGAGCTATTAGAAGAACTGGTAAAGACCAAGATCGCCGGCTTCGCTGTGGAGTTTGCCAGAAGCAACTATGACCCGGCGGTGTTGGCGACATGCCGAGATCGTTTGATTATGTTTGGCTGTGTTGACCCCGGCGATTCCCCGGTTCCACCCCTATCCAGCGTTGTCGAGCGCGTGCGCGCCTGTCTGAAGTACATAGAGCCCAAAAATCTGCTACTGGCTCCCGATTGCGGCTTGATGACGATCAGCCGCGACCTGGCCAATACAAAAGCGCGATTGCTCGTAGAAGCGGCGCGCGAGTTACGAAAAACTCTTTGACTTCTGTCTGGATCTGCGCCGTGACCAAAAAACAAATCGCCTACCAGCGCGGCACCTATAAACGATCAAAGAAGACACCCCTTTGCCCGAAGTGTAAATCAAGTCAAACGGTGCCTGTCCTTCACGGGTTTCTCTCTCCATTGCTGCAAAAATCTATCGCCGCGGGACGCGCCGTTACCGCCGACCGGGAGGAATGGGAAGGCAGAAGCGAATGGCACTGCAATGTATGCGGTTGTGAATGGAGCGGGAGGTGGCTGAGATTCAAGAAGACTCGATCCGGGTGATCTCGCTTTGAACGGAGATACCTCAAACCCGCCCACGCCAGAATGAGCCACGCTACTCATATCCCAGCGTTTGACGTATCCGCTCGACGCGACCCGCATCCGAACCCTCTGCGACTAGCGTTAGCCTTTGGCGTACGGTTCCGCCATCGAGAATTATTAAATCCTCGGCCAGCAGCTCCACGTCAGCGGGATCATGCGTAATAATAACCAAAGGGACACCAAAACTGAGTTGCCTGCGTAGCAGCTCTCGTCGAGTTTTACCTCGAAGCAGCGGATCCAGTGCCGCGAAAGGCTCGTCAAGTAATAAAATATCCGGCTTGCGAATGAGCGCGCGCGCCAAGGCGACGCGCTGGCGCTGTCCGCCCGAAAGTTGGCGCGGGTAACTCGTCGCCAGCTCGGTCAATTCGAACCGGGCTAAGCAGTCCGTAATCTGCCGACGGTCCATCTTCCCATTGCCTTTCCATAGAGCGTGACGTAAGGGAAACGCAACATTGTCGACAACGTTGAGATGCGGAAACAACGCATAATCTTGAAACACATAGCCGACGTTGCGTCGGCGCGCCGGCAAATCGATCCGCCCCCCGGAGTCGAAAAGGGTGCGCCCGTTGAGCGCGATGCGACCCTGGTCTGGAGTTAGCAGCCCGGCAATGGCCTGGACCGTCACACTTTTGCCGGCGCCTGAGGGACCGAAAATGACAATCAGATTCCTCTCGGATTGAAATCGCACATCGAGTTCGAATATGCGATCCTGCGTGATCAAACGTTTGCGAACGTCGACTTCGAGTTTCATAATGCTTCAGCAATCCAATCCTAAAAGGAACGCTGCAGCAGCTTGCCCGAAGCGACCAGTACGGTAATGCACACCATGGAAGTCAACAGCACTAAAAAATTGGCTAGGTCGTCTTGGCCGGCTTGCACGGCCTCGTAGATGGCGATGGACACCGTTTGCGTCTTGCCCGGAATACTGCCTGCTATCATCAGGGTAGCGCCAAATTCTCCCATGGCTCTGGCAAAGGCGAGCATCGTGCCGGCCAAAATACCGCGCCAGGCCAAGGGCAGCGTTACTTGAAAAAAAACCTTGCACTCGTTGGAGCCCAGCACCCGCGCCGCGCTTTCCAAATGATGATCGACGCTTTCCAGGGCGACGCGGGCAGCCTTGAAGACCAGGGGAAAAGCAACTACGGCGGAAGCCACAACGGCCCCTTTCCAGGTAAAAATGAGCTGAATGCCAAAAGTTTCCTCCAACCATCGCCCCAACGAACCGCTTCGTCCAAAAACCACCAAAAGGTAGTAGCCCAACACGGTGGGTGGCAAAACCATGGGCAAGGTGAAGACCGCGTCCAGCACTTCTTTTCCCCACATTTGGCCGCGGCTGAATAGATAAGCCCAGCCAACGCCTAGGATCACGACGATCAAGGTTGCCGTGCTCGCCACCTGGAGCGTCAGCAGCATCGGTACGATGGCCTCATTCATGGCATCGGCGCGGCGTTAGGGTGGAGCATGGAAAAACCATGCCGCTTGAGAATTTTTTGACCATCGCGGGAGAGAACCAAAGCGATAAAACCGCGAGCCGCCCCCGGCTGCTTGCTCACCGTGGTAACGGCAATTGGATACAAAATCGCCTGCTGGCCAGGCACTTCGAACGCAATTTTGACTCGATCTTTCATGATCGCCGCATCGGTCGCATAGACGAAGCCCGCATCGACCTCTCCGCGCGCTAGATAATCGAGGCTCTGGCGAACGTTTTGCGTGAAGACATATTTTTCTCTTAGAGCACCCCAGGCTCCTTGTTGCTCTAGTGCGGCTTTCGCATATCGGCCGGCGGGCACTGTAGCAGGATGACCGATTGCTATTCGCACGACTTCATTGGCACGCAAATCATCCATGGAGGTCAAAATGCGGTTCGACTTCCAGGGCACCGCCAATACTAGCCGGTTGGACGCAAAATCGCGTCGTGTGGACCGATCTATGACCTGCCCCTGCGCAGCCTTATCCATTGCCTCTTGGTCTGCTGAGGCGAATACGTCCACCGGAGCACCTTCGAGAATTTGCCTCAACAAGACGTCGGAAGCGGAGAAATTAAATACCGCCTTGCTTTTCGGATTTCTCCGCTCGAATGCCGCGCCCAAGGCTCTGAAAGAATTCGTGAGACTCGACGCCCCCGAAACAAGCAATTCCTGAGATGCCACCGGGGCAACGTTGGCCAACACCCCAATGACCGCCCAGACGATCCCGCGTTTCATGATTTGCCTTTCTCTATCAAATATGACCCAGACCTCGACGGCGTCAATGCAGCTATTTTACGGGATTTGCAAACCGGCGCCATGGAGACAGTCGTTACGTTTTTCCGGGTGGGAGTTCACACTTTATGCCGGCGCCTTCGTCTGGGAAGATGAGAGTCAAGCATAGGTACACCGCGCGATCGGGCAGTGTAACCGATGAGCGGTGGTTGCCAAGATCGGTTACCGTATGTTGTCCGACCTTGGTTGAGAGCGCCGCAGGAGTGGAGCCCGTATTCGAGGTTGCAATTCCGTCGAGAGCCAGATGCAACAAACCTATGGTAGCGATTGCTTCGATCCGCTGAACCGGAACCTGGGAGCGCAAAATGGCGTCGGCTACTTGTTCCTTGATTATTTCGTTCAACCGCCCCATTTCCCGATTGACTATGGCTAACTCGTTGTTCATTTCCTGGACGCGTTCAGGCCGCAAGGTGCCGCCGCGAAGCGCAAGAGTAAACTCCTTGCGACGTAAATCGAGATCCACGAACCGATTAAATTCCCGCGATACCCCCAGCGTTAGACCGTGGGTCGTCTTCAACGATTCGGCCGTGCGCTGTCTCTCGGGCCAACGCTCAGGTCGGCCTGCCAACAGGTTCATCTCATCCTGATAACCTTTCAGCCCAAACCAAAATGTCATACCCGGCGCTACGGCGGCCGGCCCACAGCCAAAAATGGCGAGGAATAATAACGACGAGGCCAACATGAGTTTCATAGGATCAGAAAATACCACAGAACATGGGAAAGGGGCCACCGCTCTTTTGTAAAAAATCTTTACGATTGGTAATTGGAAACTAACCAGTCATCCCCAAAGAACAATTTTTATGCATACTCACCGCGCGCGAGACGTTGCAAAATTAGCTTACACTATACGGCGGCGAACAGGCCCAAGTCTTAGCGATAACCGCTTGAAAATATAGAACTTAAACCTTGCGAAAATCGTGGTACGGTACTTGCGCTCGATCCTCGCACGGGCTATTTTTTTACCGGCAATCCGTCACACGACCTCGCCAACTTGGGTGTAAAGGGGTAGCCCGTCCTCTACAATTTTCAGCCAAGTGAAATTCGTTGGCGCAATGCCTCGAGGGTGGGTGCGACGGGGCGCAACTCTTCCTCAGGAACTTCAATCGCCGCCGGCTGTTTCAAGCCGTGACCCGTCAGATTGCACACGACCAATTCGTCCGCACCGATGACTCCGGCCTGGCGTAGTTTCTTTGCCGCGGCCACCGAAGTCGCTGCGGCGGGCTCGACGAAAATTCCTGCGAGTCTCCCGGTTAAAGACTGAGCTTCAAGCATTTCTTCATCCGTCAAGCCCACCGCGGTCCCCTTGGACTCGCGCAATGCCGCCAGGACGCGCCAGCCCAGGGAAATAGGATTGCCGACCTGTATGCTTTCAGCTACGGTGGGCCGGGCAATCACAGCCTCAACTTGGCTCAAGCCTTTTTCAAACGCGTTCACGATCGGCGCAGCGGCAGCGCTTTGAGCCGCTACCAGTCTTGGCGTGCGGTGGGCCCAACCGAGGGAGGTGAGTTCTTGGAACCCTTTCCACATGGCGTAGATTCCCGTTCCCCCCGCCGTCGGATGGATAACCCAATTGGGCAGATGCTCATCCAACTGATCGAAGAGTTCATAGGCATAGGACTTTTTGCCCTCGTCGCGATAAGGATTGGAAGAGAGGCAATCGTACCAACCAAACTCTTGCAGCGCCGCTTTGTAGAGTGGCGCCACTTGATGATCGAAGTCACCACCGATGACGACGACCACAGCCCCACAGGCTCGCGCTTGAATAATTTTTGCCGCAGCCGTGCCTACCGGCACCATCACGACACTCTTCAAGCCCGCGGCCGCAGAATAAGCTGCCACGGAGGCCGCTGCATTGCCCGTGGACATCACGGTCGTTGTCGAGAAACCCAGCTCTTTGGCCTTGGACAGCCCCACGCTGTTGCTGCGATCTTTAAGGGAACCGGTGGGCAACAGCGTATCGTTCTTCAAATAAAGGCGCGGGATATTCAACTGTTCGGCCAACCGCTTCGAACGAATCAACGGAGTGTACCCTTCGCCCAGCGAGACGATGGAGGAGCGCCTTTCCACAGGAAAAAAATCGAACCAGCGCCAGATGGTAAAATCAACGCTTTTTCTTAAATTGTAAAGATCGGAGCGCGTGAGATGACTCAAATCAACTCGCACCTCCAGAATCGTGCCGCACTGCCGACACGCGAAAGCCGTTCTCGCCGCCGGCGCGTTGCCGCACTTGGGACAACGCAATCCACTCATGATTCCCATAGCATTCACAGACTCCTGCTCGGTGTTGGGTCCGGCGCGCCCCTGCAACCCATTGTCATCGCGGTATTCTTCCCGCTATCCAGGATTTTTCACTCCGATTAGACATGGGAACCCGTCCTTCGTTCGATTTCCTTGAGTGCTTTTTCCAATGCCTCTTCTAAATCGGTAATGTCAAACCCGACCGCCCGCGCGCCGTCGAGGGTCGCAATGCAAATAAGCATCGCGTCCAGACACTCCTGCGGCGGCGGCTCATCGGGATGATCGTAAAGATAGTGCTCCACCCTGGCTTTCAAAGTATAATAATCTTTGAGACAGACCACCGCCGGAAGGTTCTGCATAGGCCCGGTGTTTTCCGCCGAAGGCTCAAAGGCGATACCGCCGGGATCCACCAGCGCGATTTGATAGCCGCCGTCAAACAGGAGAACCACATAGGATTGATGGGTCTCAGGATGAATCTTTTCCTCGAAAGCCTTCAGATCGCCCCAGGGCAGGCGAAGGTTCTTCGCCGCCGCTACGTCGAGGAGCGTTGCGCTGGGCTCGTCATAGAGCACCGCCTGCTGATGCGCCTCGGTCCAGCCGCGCACTTTGACCTTTGCCCGGTCCACAACAGAGTCCATGATTTAACTCTAACACGACATACAGAGGGAAGACCACGAGCGAGATCGGAGACCTTGAATGTTTTTTCCGGGAGTGGCGATTTTTCGTAAAACCTTGAGACGCAATAAACCTTCTAAGCCGTCTGCGGGGCTTCACGGCCCGCCATCCTCATAATATACTGCGCTGATAGGAGCCGTTTAAAGTTTAACGTGAACCGGCAAATCGTACATCCCTGGGACACCCTATTCATTGAAAGGCGTTTGCTGCGATGGCTTTTGTTTTTCTATTGTTTGTTTATCCTCTACGGCGCTTTCATTCCATTTCGCTTCGACCCCAACCCGGGGTTCGTGCAGGCGCAGTGGTCGAGATTCTTCGCCGTGCCGTTCATCCACGGCGACGGAACGATCTCCGCCCCTGACGTTGTCGCCAACATTTTATTTTTGTTTCCTTTTGGATTGTTGTGGATCGGTGCCGAGATATTGCGGCGACCGAGCGGTGGGCCGCACAGAGCCTCGTTGTCGGCCCTTGTCCTGGGATCGATGGTGGGCTTGCTCATTGAAATAGGCCAGACATTTTTCCCCGGACGCACCGCTTCCATACTTGACGCCCTTTGCAACGGCGTCGGTTCAGGGCTCGGCGGACTGGTGGGCTGTTACCTTTTTCGCGCACTGCGCGGCACCCTGGGGACGATCCTTATCCAGACTATTCAACAACAGCCCAGCCTAGTGTTGTTCGCGCTCCTGTGCGCGGCGCCTCTGTTCGACGCCTTTTACCCCTTTCATATCACACTGGACATCTCGACGGTTTGGCACAATGTAAAACAGGCCAGATGGATTCCCTTTATCGGGGAATTGCGACGCCCTTTACTGGATCTTGTAGTGGAAAAAGCCCTGCTCTTTGCCGCCCTCGGATTTCTCGCCTATCAATTTTTATGTTGCGATAAAAAGCGCGGCAGTCGCACGCTGGCCTGGATCGGATGCAGCGCCCTCGCCCTGGCCATTGAAGGCGGAAAATTGTTTTTTGTTGGACGGTCACCGAGCGCGGACAACTTTTTATTGAGTTTGCTCGGCGCATGGGTCGGAGTTTTATGCCTGCCGGCTCTGGTGCAGGCCCGGGTTTTTCAACGGCGTCCGAGAATGAGCCTTCTAACGGCGTTCCTAGGGGTTAATTGCTATATGGCTCTTTCGCCTTTCGACTGGGTCGGCTCGGTCTCCGAGGCCCAAGCACGCCTGGCCCGCATCGAGTGGCTTCCTTTTTTCGCCTACTACGGGGCCAATCCGTTATCGGCGCTCTTTGATTTGGCAAAAAAACTGTTCTTGATAGGCCCCATCGGTTTTCTTATCGCCTACCGGCCGGAAAGAGGCATCGGACCAGGTCATAAAAATCGCGTCATCGTAATGGGACTCGCCTTAGGCCTGCTTCTCGAAACCATCCAAATCCTGCTGCGATCGCGCAGTCCGGCGGTTACCGACGTGGCGCTGTTCGGTCTCGCCTCCTGGCTTGGTGCAGCGGCTTTTGAGCGCTACCAGAGGATAAGAACACTTCGAATAGATAACCAGGTAAAGCCGCTGCGGCCATGAGCGCCAAGTTCAAGGTACCTTCACCCTGCCACTCCCTGTTCCTCTCATACTCCTCAGGGCGCCCCGCTGGCCCTGAGCGCCTCCCATAACAGCTCGGCCGGGTGCTTCGCCTTTCTACCGGTGAGATGCTCGATCTGTTGACGACAAGAGATTCCCGGCGCCACCACTTCCGCCGGCGCAGCCACCGCCTTGACTGCGGGAGCCAGACGGCGGTTGCCGATGGTCAATGACAAATCATAATGCTCTTTTTCGAAGCCGAAGGAACCCGCCATGCCGCAGCAACCGGAATCAACTTCGTTGACTTCATAGCCTATGGCTTTGAGGACCGAGATCGTCGCCCCCGTGCCGACAAGCGCTTTCTGATGGCAATGGCCGTGGAGCAAGGCCTTGCGCCCGTTAACGCTCGCTTTTAGCGATAGCCTCCCCGCTTTTTCCTCCCGCGCGATGAATTCATCGAACAAGAAACTATGCGCCGCAACTCTTTTGGCCTCGGGGGTGCGCAAGAATTCAGGATATTCGTCTCGCAGGGTTAGCAGACAGGAGGGTTCGAGACCGACGATTGGAGTTCCTTTCTCCACATGAGGCCGCAGCCGCTCGACGTTCCAAACCGCGTTGGCTTTGGCGTCCCCCAACATGCCTTTGGAGATCATAGGGCGGCCGCAGCATTTCTTGTTAACTATCAATACGCGATACCCGAAAGCTTCCAGGAAACGCGTCGCCGCAAGCGCCACATGGGGCGTGTTGAAGTTATTGAAAGTGTCGTGGAATAAAACCACCTCCCCGCGCGACCCATCCCCTTCGGCGTTGCGTCGACGAAACCAATCTTCGAAGGGTTGCGCGGCAAATTGCGGCAAAGGCCTGCGGCGGTCGACGCCGGCAAGCCATTCCATCAAAAAGCGATTCACCTTCGAGTTGGCCACCCAATTTGACAGGGGCGCCAGACGGGAGCCGATGCGATTCAACGTCTCGATGCCGGCGAAAATCCGGTTGCGCAGCGGCAAACCGTTGGTCCGGTGGTAATGGTCGAGAAACTCGTACTTGAGTTTCGCCATGTCGACATTGGAGGGACACTCGGCCTTGCAGGCCTTGCACTCGAGGCAAAGGTCCATGACTTCGTAGAGCCGCTTGCCGCTAAACTCGTCTTTCGCAACCTTCCCCGCGAGCACGGCGCGCAGAGCGTTGGCCCGGCCGCGTGTCGAGTGTTCTTCGTCAAGCGTGCCCATATAAGAAGGGCACATTGTGCCGTCGAGCTTCTTGCGGCACTCCCCCATGCCGCTGCACATCTCCACGGCTCTGGCAAATCCCCCCTGATCGCTGAAATCCAGAGTTGTTTGAGGCTGCCAGGTTTTATAAACCGGGCTGATGCGCAGTGATTCCGTCATTGGCGGCGCGTCGACGATCTTTCCCGGATTCATTAAATTGCGGGGGTCAAACGCGCGCTTGACCTGGCGAAACGCGTCGTACAATGCGGGACCAAAAAGTTTCGCGTTGAAATGACTGCGCGCCAATCCGTCGCCGTGTTCGCCCGACATGGCGCCGTTGAATTCGAGAACGAGATCGCAGATTTCATTGGCGATGGAAACCATTTTTTTCACTTCGCTTGGTTCCTTCAAGTTGATGAGCGGGCGAATATGCATGCACCCCACCGAGCAATGTCCATAGTAGCCGGCAACGGCATTGTGGCGCGTCACGATTTCGCGAAAGCGTTTGATAAACCTCGGAAGCTGCGCCGGCTCTACCGCGGCATCTTCAACAAAGGCGATGGGTTTTTTATCGCCTTTGGTTCCCAGTAGCAGCCCGAGTCCGGCCTTGCGCACCCCCCAGATGGCCTTCACCTCCTCGGGCTTGAAGGCCAGCGTGGCGGCGTAGCCGATACGCTGCGATTTACGCAACGCCTCGAGTTTAAAAACCTGTTCTTTGACTTCATTTTCGCTCTCTCCGGCATATTCCACCATGAGGAGCGAACTCGGATTTCCCTGTACAAACCCCAAACGCTGCGACTGAACGATATTGCCGCGAGCCAGATTGAGGATCATCTGATCGGTGGACTCCAGAGCGTAGGGCGCAGTCTGCAAGATGGCCTGCGAGGCTTCCAGGGCTTCGATATCGTCGTTGAAATGAATCACATCGAGCGCGGTCCACTTCGGCTTGGGCACCAAACGCATCTTGGCCTCGACCACGAGCCCCAGCGTTCCTTCGGAGCCGACCAGCATGCGGGAGAGATTGAACGGCTGGGATTTGATGAACTCGTCGAGATTGTAGCCCGATACGCGGCGCATGATTTTGGGGTAGCGGGAAAGAATTTCGTGCCTATTCTGCTGCGCCAAGCGCGCCACCTCGCGATAGACACGGCCCTCCAAACTGTCCGATCGGCTTTGCGTCTCGAAGGTCTCCGCGGAGACATCGCGCATCACCACCTCGCTGCCGTCAGCCAGCAAGACAGTCAATTCCAACACATGATCCAGGGTTTTGCCGTAGGTGAGCGAATGAGCGCCGGCCGAGTTGTTGCCGATCATGCCACCAATGGTCGCGCGGTTGGAAGTCGAGGTGTCTGGTCCGAATTGCAGCCCCATGGGCCTTACATGAGCGTTGAGCTCGTCTTGCACTAAACCCGGCTGGACGCGGCACCAGAGCTCTTCCTGGTTCACTTCCAAGACATTTTGCATGTACTTGGAAAAATCCATCACGATGGCATGACCCACCGTCTGTCCCGCCAGGGAAGTGCCGCCGCCGCGAGGCAGCATGGGCACGTTAACTCGATTGGCAACTTCGATCACCGCCTGCACGTCGCCCTTGTGGCGCGGCACGACCACGCCTATGGGCTCGATCTGATACATCGACGCGTCGGTGGAGTACAGCAGGCGCGAGTAGCGATCAAAGCGGATGTCACCCTCCACCCTTTTTTTTAATTCAGCTTCAATTTCAAAGTAGTCGCGACTTGGACTAACGCTCATCTTTGCACCTCCGGAAAGCGCCTTTAAGCGCCGAGCAAAACAGGACCGAGTTATGACCGCTGAGACCTGAGTTAGAGATCAGTCCTCGGAGCTTAGCACTGCTCTCGCATTCCTAAACACGTCATGGAACATCGTGCGAGTCAACTTGCCGGTAAAAGTATTTTGCTGGCTCGGATGATAGGACGATATCAAAGTGACACCGCTTGGCAGCTTAACCGTATTTCCATGACCGAATTTGGGCCGCGGCTTGGGAATTATACCACCGTTGGCATGATAAGCCGTGAGGTAAGAGTCAAAAGCGATCTTGCCCAGTGCGATGACGCATCGAAAGCTCTCGAGCAACTGCAGTTCTTCCACCAGATAGGGCCTGCAGCGCTCGAACTCTATCCTGCTGGGCTTGTTATCCGGCGGCGCGCATCGCACCGCCGCCGAGATATAGCAATCGATAAGTTCAAGCCCGTCGTTTCGCTGGATCGAGGTGGGTTGATTGGCAAAGCCCGCCGCGTACAGCGCGCCGTAAAGCCAGTCGCCGCTGCGATCTCCGGTGAACATCCGACCCGTGCGGTTGCCACCATGGGCCGCGGGTGCAAGGCCGACGATCAGAAGGCGCGCCATTCCATCGCCGAAGCCCGCCAGGGGTTTGGCCCAATAATCCATCCCCCGAAAGCGCTTTGGCGGCTGCTTGGCGCACGCCTCACGCCAGCGAACCAGCCGGGGGCAAAGGCGGCAGTGGATAATTTTGTTGTTCAGGCGCTTTAGACCGGACACGGGCCCTTTCTCTAGTATCGGCTGCGATTGCACTGGTCCTTATACAATAATTCCTTTCCCCCTGCAGCTGGGTTGGTCATTGCTTGATCTTTAGCGACTGGATTAAACTTACAACCCGTCGGCAAGAGACCTAGAAACGAAAAGGAGCACTTATGGCCATCGTAAAATACCGTATCGAACGGGATTCCATGGGAGAGTTAAGAGTTCCTCAACGGGCCTTATACGGAGCCCAGACGCAGCGGGCCGTCGACAACTTTCCCGTCAGCGGCATTGGTTTTCCGCCAAAATTCATTCAGGCCTTGGCGTTGGTTAAATTGGCCGCCGCTATGGTGAACCAGGAGTTAGGATTGCTAAAGCCTCCAATCGCCAAAGCAATCCGCAGAGCGGCCAGCGAAGTCGTGGAAGGCAAACACCAACAAGACTTTGTCGTCGATATTTTTCAAACGGGTTCCGGCACCTCCACCAACATGAACGCCAACGAAGTGATCGCCAATCGCGCACGGCAACTCTTGGGAAAACGGCGGCGGGGTCAAGCAATCCATCCCAACGACCACGTCAATATGGGTCAGTCCAGCAACGACGTGATTCCGACCGCCCTGCATATCGCCGCACTAGCGGCAATCCATAGCGAACTTTTGCCGGCCCTTGAAGGTCTCGGCTATGCCCTTGGCCGCAAGGCGAAGGAGTTCGACGGCGTGATCAAAATCGGCCGCACTCATTTGGCCGATGCCACCCCCATGCGGTTGGGGCAGGAATTTGGCGGTTACGCGCGCCAGATCGAGCTCAGCCAGGAGCGAATTAAAATGGCTTGTGGCGGCCTGCGAGAGCTTGCTTTGGGAGGAACAGCCGTAGGTACGGGAATCAATACGCACCCCGATTTCCCTTCCAGAGCTATCAAAAAGATCTCACAAATAACCAAACTTCCCTTCAGGGAAGCGCAAAACCATTTTGAAGCTCAGGCGGCAAAGGACGCCATCGTTCACCTGAGCGGGGCTCTAAAGACCTTGGCCGTGAGTTTGACAAAAATCGCCAATGACCTGCGCTGGCTGTCCTCAGGGCCGCGCTGTGGAATAGGCGAGATCGGGTTACCGGATACCCAGCCGGGCTCTTCTATAATGCCTGGTAAAGTGAATCCGGTAATGTGCGAATCGGTGCTCCAGGTCGCCGCCCACGTGATCGGTTGCGACGCGACGATCACGATCTGCGGCCAGGCGGGAAATTTCGAGCTAAATGTCATGATGCCAGTCATGAGCCTACGCCTTCTCGAAGCGATCACTTTCACTGCCAATGTGGCAAAGGCTTTTACTGAAAAATGTATCGTTGGGATTGAAGCCAACAAGGAACGCTGCGAGGAGTTCATAGAAAAGAGCCTGGCTATGGCCACCTCTTTGGCGCCGGTTATCGGCTACGACGCTGCCGCCAAGATCGCTAACGAATCGTTCACCACCGGAAAAACCGTGAAAGAAGTGGCACTGGCGCATAAAGTGCTTCCCCCGCAAAATCTCTCGAAGGTCCTCGACCCATGGCGCATGACCAGGCGGGGAATACCGGAAAAGAGCAGGCGATAGGCGGGAGGTAGAAGCGGCGAGCAGCGATTTACTGACTATTGCTCAGTGCCTGTTGTATTTGCCTCATTTCCTTGACGCTTTGAGGGCCATCTGTTATAGACCGAGCAAGCGAGAGTTATTAAGATGCAAGAATTTGATGTCCTGGTGATCGGCGGCGGGGCGGCAGGGCTGCGGGCGGCCATTGCGGCTAAAAACGCGGGAGCGAACGTCGGCCTCATCAGCAAAATACACCCGTTGCGAACAAACTCGGCGATTGCCCAAGGCGGCCTCAACGCCCCGCTGGCCAAGGACGATTCCCCCGAGAACTTTGCCGAGGATACTTTGTTGGCGGGGGACCACCTATGTGACGTCGATGTGGTGCGGACCTTCACCCAGCAAGCGGCGCAAGAGATTTACTGGCTCGAACGATCAGGAGTCCCCTTTAACCGAGACAAAGACGGACGATTGGATCAAAGGCGGTTCGGCTCGAATCGTTGCGCCAGGAGTTGCTACGCAGATGATCGCACCGGCTTCATCGTCCTGCAAGTTCTTCACGAGCAATTCCAGCGCGCGCAGATTCCCTCCTTTGAAGAATGGTACGTTACCTCTTTGATCGTGGAAGAAGGAACCGGCAACGGCGCCATTGCCTTGAGTCTTAAAGGGGGAAAACTCGAAGTGTTTTCCGCCCGCTCGGTCATTCTCGCCACTGGCGGCTTCACACGGCTATATCTCCCCTCCACTGCTTCATTTGGCACCACGGGAGACGGTCAAGCCCTTGCTTATGGCGCCGGTGCAAAACTCATGGACATGGAGCTTGTTCAGTTTCACCCAACCGTGTTTCCAAAAAAGCAAGGTCTCCTGATTACCGAAGCGGTGCTGGCCGAGGGTGCCATGCTCGTTGACCAGAAAGGCGCACCGATCCTGGACCCCAAAGGGATGCCACGGCACCAAATTTGCCTCGCCATTCAAGGCGCCATGCAGAATGGGAGCGGTGCGGTTTCCCTGGACTTGAAACCCATTGGCAAAGAAAAACTACGAGCCTATTTTCCCCAGACTCAAGAATTGCTCCGCACGGTTGCCGGCCTTGACGCGACGAAGGATCTCGTGCCCGTCGGTCCGGCGGCGCACCGACCCATGGGCGGAATTGAAACCAACGGCAGCGGAGAAACATCGCTGGCGGGTTTCTTTGCAGTCGGAGAATGCGCCTGTAACGGCCTTAATGGCGCCGGGCGACTGGCGGGCAACACGCTGAGCGAAGCCGTAGTGTTCGGCAAAGTCGTGGGGGAGGCGGCCGCGAGGCGCGCCGCCCTGGGCGGAAAGATGACGCCGCCAGCGGCAAAACTTGCCGACGAAGAAAAGAGGTTGGCGGCGGTAACGGCGGGAGGTTCCGCGAACGATACCTTGGCCAAACTTCACGGCGAACTCGGATCCGCGATGAATGAGCATGTCGGTCTTCTGCGCAGCGAAAAAGGACTGCAACAGGCGCTGGAGCGCATTGAGAACCTCAAAGCGCGCTACGCCAAACTTCGAGTCAAAAACCCGTCAATGGTCTACAACTATGAACTCATCTCCTACCTCGAGCTGGGATCGATGCTAACCTTGGCAAAGGTTGTGGCGTCGGCCGCTCTGGCTCGCACCGAGACCCGGGGCGCGCACCGACGTTCTGATTTCGCCCAACGAAACGACAAGGAATGGACAAGCCATAGCCTCGTGAGTCTTCGCTCGGGATCATCGCAACTCGAGAAGAAGCCGGTTGCCAATGGGTAGGGAGGGCAAAGGAGGTCACAATGCAAGTCACTTTCAAAGTTTATCGCAAGGACCCTGAGAAAGACGGCAAAACGGGTCGTTCTAACTATTCTCTGGAGCTGCCAGAGGATGCCACGGTTATGGACGGTCTGCTGCAGATCCGTGACGAGATGGACAGCACGCTGGCCTTTCGCGGCTGCTGCGGGCGGGGTTACTGTGGCGAATGCATGGTGCGTGTCAATGGCAGTTCTCGGCTCACCTGCACCGCGAAGGTGCCGGACTATATCAAGCGGGGCCCGGAAATTTCCCTCGACCCGTTACGCAACGTCCCTGTCATCAAGGATCTTGTCTTCGATTGGGACGCCTTTATGTGGAACAAGGTGAAGGCGGTCAAACCGTGGCTGGAGCCCGCGGATTCGCCCGAGGGTGGTGCAACCTTGAGGACGGACTCCGAGATGAAGGATCTCAGAAAAGTGATGAGCTGCTATTACTGCGGCATGTGCGACGAGGGATGCACCGTCTTGCCAGTGGATTTTGATTTTCTCGGACCCGCAGCGCTCACGAAAGCCTATCGACTGGCCTTTGATCCACGGAACCAAGATTCTCGGCAACAGGTAAAGATCGTTGAAAAGCCCAAAGGCATATGGGATTGCGTCCACTGCTACGAGGCAGACGAACATTGTCCCCGAGGCATTGAACCGACCAAGCGTATTGTCGCGTTGCGAGACAAGGCATTTAATTTGGGAATTTCCCACCAAGCCGTGGCCCGGCACCACGCGAGCTTTGCCGCGTCGGTCAAGGGAAGCGGCTGGTTGGATGAGGGCAGACTAGCCATCGAATCGGAGGGACTGACAAACATAAAAGGTTTAATGAAACTCCTTCCCACGGCAACCAAAGCGCTCGCCCGCGGTAAGGCGCCCATTCCCTACATGCATTCCAAGAGACCGGAGGCAGAGAAGATCCAGAAAATATTCGAGAAGGCAGAGCAGGAGGAAAAATGAAATACGCGTTTTATCCAGGCTGCGTCTCCCGCGGAGGCTGTCCGGAGCTTTATCCCTCGGCGGTGAAGGTCGCAGAAAAATTGGCGATTGAGCTTGAGGAATTGAAGAGCGTCGGTTGCACCGGGGCCGGAGTCCTGCCGCAAAATATCTCCGATCCGATTAACGCCAGAACCTTCGCCAAAGCCGAACAGCTCGGGCTGCCGATCATGACCATATGCAGCACCTGTACGGGAGTCATGGCTCAAGCGAACTACCGGCTCAAGGAAGATCCAAATTACCGGGAGAAAGTGAATAAAGAATTCCTCGCGGACGAGGGCCTGGAATACAAGGGAACTACCGAGGTAAAACATCTGCTATGGGTTCTCTTTGAAGACTACGGCATCGAGCGTCTCCAGCCTTTAATACAAAGACCTCTCAAGGGCCTCAAGGTATCGCCCTTTTATGGTTGCTATTTGCGCCGCCCCCCTGAAGCCATAACTCCAACAAAAGAACTAAATCGACGCAAAGCTTATCTAGATGAGCTCATAGGCATTTTAGGCGCCGATATGGCGGACATCAGCGGCAAGGGAAAGTGCTGCGGCTTTCCGATCCTTTCAGCCAACGAGGAAAACTCTCTCGCTATGGTGGCAAAGCACACGGGAGAGTCAAAGGAAAAGGGTGCTGACTTTATGGTTACCCCCTGCCCCCTCTGTCATTTAAACTTGGACGGGAACCAACCGAGGGCAGAGAAACAAACAGGACAAGAGATTGATCTGCCCATTCTCCACTTGCCTCAGTTCGTGGGTTTGGCCCTGGGGTTCAAGCCCGACGAGATGAGCTTGAAGCGACATATCGTTTCGACTTCAGAAGTGGAGTCGAAGGTCAACATACTTTCATAGAAGAAACAATGTTGGAGTGATGGAAAATTGGAGTGATGCATAACGGGGAACAAATTTTCTCCTAGGCGATCACTCCGATACTTCCATACTCCATTACTCCCGTATCCAAAACGGCATGCAAGGCGTCGAGAAAAAAGTTAATCCCGTGGTATTGGCCCAAGAAATTATTAAGCATCGCAAGGAGAAGCACCCCTACGGCTACAATTACGGGGTCAAGGTTCGCATGGGCCACGCGGAGATCCAGGACCTCACGGCTGTAGCTGATATCCTCTCTGCGATAGAAGAACTCGGATATACTATCGTACGCAAAAGCAAATAGACACGCGATCTCGCCTACCGTTCTGCTAAAACACAACAGGAAACTTGACACCAATCTCATCCGCATATAATAAAATTCACTATGTTCACGCATGACATTGTTATCGTTGGGGGCGGCGGAGCGGGCCTGCGCGCCGCGATTGCAGCAGCAGAAGTATCCAATAAGCTTTCCATCGCTCTAGTCTCCAAAGTCTATCCCATGAGAAGCCACACGGTCTCCGCTGAAGGAGGAACCGCGGCGGTTCTCCGTGAATACGATAGTCTCGACCTCCATGCAAAAGACACCATCTTCGGAGCCGATTTTCTGGCGGACCAAGATGCCGTCGAAGCTTTCGTCAATGAGGCGCCTGGAGAGCTTATTCAACTCGAGCACTGGGGTTGTCCGTGGAGCCGCGACCCCGATGGCCGCGTGAGCTGTAGATCCTTTGGCGGAATGAGTGTCGATCGAACGCTTTTTGCCGCCGACAAGACAGGCTTTCATATGCTTCATGCTCTTTTCCAGACCTCTCTTAAGTACGACAATATTATTCGTTACGATGAGTGTTTTCTTACCTCCTTGTTGGTCGACAATGGCAAAGTACGCGGCGTCACGTCCCTCAATCTCTACAACGGGCAGGTGGAAGTGATCGCCGGTAAAGCCGTCATCCTGTGTGCGGGAGGAGGCGGCCGCGTCTTTCCTTTCACCACCAATGCCGCCATCAACACCGGGGACGGAATGGCGGCGGCCTACCGGGCAGGGGTCGCCCTGAAAGATATGGAGTTCGTTCAGTACCATCCCACGGGCTTGCCCGGAACCGGCATATTAATCACCGAAGCGTCACGGGGTGAGGGGGGTTGGCTGAAGAACAAAGACGGTTACCGTTTTCTTCAAGATTACGGCCTCGGACCACCCACGGAAACTCCCACGCATCGCAAGATGGAATTGGGTCCGCGCGATATTTTATCGCGCTGCCACATGCAGGAACTCGCCAAGGGCCGCACCTTTGATGGCCCTTACGGCCATTACGTGCATCTCGATCTGCGCCATCTGGGCGAAGAAGTGATAAATAAAAAACTGCCCTTTGTCCGCGAACTGGCAAGCAAATACGTCGGCATAGACCCGGTTTACGAGCCCATTCCCGTGCGTCCGGTGGTGCATTATATGATGGGAGGAATCTCGACAGATATCAACGCCAAGACCGCTTTGGACGGACTCTACGCCGCCGGCGAAACCGCGTGTGTTTCGCTAAACGGCGCCAATCGTTTGGGATCCAACTCATTGACGGAACTCCTGGTCTTCGGCACACGCGCAGGGCGCGCAGCGGCAACCGCCATCGCCACGACTTCCGCGCCCGCCTCTGGAACTCTCGAGGCGCTTGCGTCAGATGAACAACGGCGCCTCAACCGTCAGTTCCTGCAGAAGAGCGCCGGAAAGGAAAGAATCGCTACCCTTCGCCAAGAAATGCAAAAAGCGATGGAGGTAGGCGCAGGAATCTATCGCGACGAACAAAGCATGAAGCAGGCCTGCGACACACTGAGAACCCTGAGAGAGCGATTCAAGGACATCATTATTGAGGATCAAGTCAGCACATTCAATACCGAACTCACGGCCGCGCTGGAGCTTGACTTCATGCTTGACGTGGCCGAGACGATTGCGAATTCTGCGCTAAAACGCAAAGAGTCACGCGGATCTCATACTCGCACGGACTTCCCGAAACGCGACGATGAAAATTTTCTCAAGCACACATTGGCGTTTTGCAGCCCTGATGGCCCGCGCATTGACTACGCGCCGGTGACCATCACCCGCTGGCAACCGGAAGAAAGGAAGTACTGATTGACGTTCCGGGTTTCAGGTTTCGGGCTGGCATTTGAAACTCGTAACTCGAAACTGCGATAGAGGAGACAATGGCTGAACCGTCAATTACTTTAAACGTCACCCGCTACAGGCCGGGCCGAGATCAAGAACCCCTGTTGCAATCCTATACCGTTCCCTTCCGCGAGGACTGGGTGGTCCTGGATGCGCTGAATCACATCAAGGACGAAATGGATGGGACGCTGAGTTATCGCTGGTCTTGCCGCATGGGTGTGTGTGGAAGCTGCGGCATGATGGTGAACGGCACGCCCAAACTTACCTGCGCCGCATTCCTGCGCGATTATTACCCTGGCGAAATCCGCGTCGAGCCCCTGGTTAACTTTCCCATCATCCGCGATCTGGTCATCGACATGAGTGATTTTCTCGACAAACTGAAGAGCGTGAAACCGTGGATTATCCGCAAGGAGGAAAAACCCATCAGTCAAGGCGAATATCTACAGACGCCGGCCGAACTGGATTCCTACAAGCAGTTCACGCAGTGCATCAATTGCATGCTTTGCTACGCTGCATGCCCTGTTTACGGGCTAGAACCGAATTTTCTGGGTCCGGCCGCCATCGCTCTCGGCTACCGCTACAATATGGACTCCCGCGACCAGGGCCAAGACCAGCGCACTGTGATCGGCAATCACGACGGTATCTGGCATTGTACCTTTGTCGGGGAATGCAGCGTGGTGTGTCCCAAACACGTTGACCCGGCGGCGGCGATCCAGCGCTCGAAGGTCGAAACCGCGAAAAACTGGTTTCAGTCCATACTCCTGCCTTGGGGGCAGCGATGACCCATTTAACTACACTTGGGTTCGAGTCGCGGCCCCTGGGTTCGCTGCTCACAGTCGAGGCCATGGGTGTCATTTAACTGAGCCGGACGCGATGCAAAGTTCTGAGGAGGATTACAAGGATGAGTGGCACGAGACCGGACCCCTCTAAGCTGTATCATCGAAAGATTTCAGCCACATGGTGGTTGAACAATCAGAGTTATTTTCTTTTTATGCTGCGCGAGATCTCTAGTCTCTTCATTGCCTTGTTCTTGGTCCTCTATCTCGTGCAGATTTATCAGTTGACCTATGGCTCGGACGCCTATATCGCCTTCTCGCAAAAACTCAGCTCGCCGGGTTGGCTGCTTTTCCATCTAGTCGCTTTGCTATTCGCTTGCTACCACAGCGTTACGTGGTTTCAATCCACAGCCGTGGTGCTACCCATACGACTGGGAGACCGTTTGGTGCCGCGCCAGATCGTCACCGCGTTGCATATCGGTGCCTGGTTGGTCGTATCGTTGGCGGTACTGATATTGTTTGTTGCCCTTAGAGGTTGAAAATGGCCACAGAAAAAACTTCGGAACCGCTATGGTGGGGCCTCTTCTCGGCAGGAGGCGTGGTCGCCGCGTTTCTTATTCCCATTCACATCACCATTATCGGTTTTGCCTTACCCCTTGGCTGGATCAGCGACACGGGCGCGCTGTATCGCAACGGCTGGGTCAAGCTCTATCTCTTCGTGCTGATCGTTTTGCCTCTCTACCACTGGGCTCACCGCTTTTACTTCACCCTATGCGATATGGGGCTCAAGCCCATGCGCAAAGCGCTGGCAGTGCTGTGCTACGGTGGCGCGATTCTCGGAACCGTTGTCACCGCCTGGATTCTATTAATCCTGTGACCTCCAATGCCGCTGCTCAAAACGGCCGAGCTGCTTGAGGCCGGAAAGTTGAGCCAGTCGATCTTGGCAAGATAGCAAACGTTCGCTTTAGCCAGAAAAACCAGACACAAGACAACGTTATGATCTGCCTGAAAGAAAAAGTGGCAGGGGGAGGCGACACCTGGGGCTAACGCATTATCCCCTGTCGCGCGCCCCGTTTCAGATACATCTTTACCCAATACTCGTAGAGCGAAGAAACGGTGAAGGGCTCCGTAACCTTTCTACCCGCCGTCGATTCAAATTCAATTAGAATATCCCGATTTTCCTTTCTGACTCCGAGGAATCGGCCACCCTTTTGATCCACAAACGCGCCCACCGCGCGCAGAATTTGAGAAGGGGAGTGGGCTTCCGGAGAGGCACCTGACATGTTTCGTTTCGCCTGCCCCTCGATATCCAATCGGGCTATGTCACTTGGACTATAACGTAACTCAATGACACCAGAGGAAGGCTTGGCCGCGTCGCGAGACGCGGCCCGCTTGCCGCGCAATAGCTCCCAGACAACGCGTAATGACGCTTCCTGGACCGGCCCCTGCGGTAGCGGCTGTTTCTCACCCTTGACCAGGACCTCGCTCCCTTGCACCGTCAAGGCAAAGGATTCAACCCCAAGCCCTTCCAGCATCTGCCCGATGGGCCGCAGCAATTGTGAGTAGTTGGGTTGCATGGATAACAAGACGGTTGACGCTACTTGCGCGCCGATCCGCCGTGAGGCTGCGTCGAAAATACCCCTCTATTCAATGACCGCCGCGTACGGCACGTTTCAAATACATCCGCACCCAAAAATCGTAGACCACCGAGGGCTCGATCACTTCCTCGATTTTTTGACCCGACGCCATTTCATAGGTTATCGATAGAGCCGCCGTATTACGCGTGATTTTTATCAGACGGGCCCCCTTGTGATTGACGTAGGCGCCAACGGTGCGAAGCAATTGCGACACGCTGGCCGCATCGGCCGCGCCTTCAGGTTCCACTCTTTTTCCTTGAGCTTCGCGCTCTAATCGATCGATGTCCTGGCGCGTATAGCAGAGATCGAGCTTGGTAATGGTGGCAGCCGGGTTCGCCATGGGCAGCCAAGTTATTCCTTGCCGTTGCTTGGTTAGCAGACTCAAGACACGGCCCAGCATTGACCGTTCCAACGATTTTGCAGCAGGATTTACCTCCGGAGCGGTGACGTTGCCGCGCACGAGGAAATTTTCTCCATCGGTTTCCACCTCGAAGTGCTGCATTTTCAGTCTTTCCAAAGCCTGACCGATTGCTCGCAACGGTTGCGCGTAGCTCACCATCTCAGCCATAAAGCCCCCTTCTATAGCGAAGACTGCAGAGCGTGAGGAACGCAAAGGGAAATGTCTAAATTACCTATAGAGTTCCTCTAAAACGTTTTTATACGCACAACGTATAACGATGTCAAGAGTATCAATCTTTTGATATTCGGAAGCAAATGGAGGCACTTTCGGGAATAAAATCGAGTGCGATTATAGCTGTCTAAGCAAACCTTCCTTTTTTTGTAGGCCTTTGATCTGTAGGGCTTTTTTTTCACTGGGGTTGCCTTCACTGTCTAACAACAAGTCAAGATTATCATCCCCCTCCAGACCTTCGAGCTTGATCTTTAAGCGCAAATTGTTAGCGCTATCGGCATTCATCAAAGCCTGCTGCAGGGTAATTTTATGGTTTTTGTAAAGCCCAAGAAGGGCCTGGTCGAAGGTCTGGCAACCCTCCTCGTTTGACTCTGCCATGGCGCCGCTCACTGAGTCGACGTCGCCGCGCTTGATCAAGTCTTTGATGCGCGGCGTATCGGTCATAATCTCTATGGCTGCAACACGTTTCCCATCCACCGCGGGAATCAATCGCTGCGATACAATGCCGCGCAGATTTAGCGCAAGATGCATCAAGATTTGATTGTGACGGTCCACTGGAAAAAAATTGAGTATGCGCTCGAAGGACTGATTTACATTGGTCGAATGCAGAGTTCCCAAGCAGAGATGTCCCGTGTCGGCAAAAGCAATCGCCGCCTCCATCGAATCGCGGTCGCGAATTTCGCCGATCAAGATGACATCCGGCGCCTGGCGCACGGCATGCTTGAGCGCTTCTGAAAAAGAGTGGGTGTCGAACCCCAACTCTCGCTGGGTGATTATGCATTTTTTGTGTCGGTGCACGAACTCGATGGGGTCTTCAACCGAGATAATATGACCTGGAGCGGTAGAGTTTCGATGGTCAATCATCGCTGCCAGTGTGGTGGTTTTGCCAACCCCAGTGGCTCCGACTACCAGAACCAAGCCGTTTTTCTTAAGCGCGAGATCCTTGATGACGGGGGGAAAGGCGAGATCGTCGAGAGTGCGGATTTCAAACTTTATGCGACGGATGACCAGGGCGATGGAGCCGCGCTGGCGCAACACGTTGACGCGAAAGCGACTCAAGTCGGGAATAGAAAGGACCAATACGAGATCCATCTCATGTAGGGTGGTGAAATCCTCCCATTGCTTGTCGCTCATGATTCCCTGGGCGAGCTCTTGCAGCTCCGCCGGCGTAAATTTAAAGTCGCCGATGGGCTGGACGATCCCATCGATGCGATACATGGGCGCGCTCGCCACGGTCAGATACACGTCGGAAGCCTCCTTCTCCACCATCACTCGGAGCAAATCTTTTATGGTCACGAAGTTTCTACTCCTTTACCCGCCAGGGTGAAATTTTTGATCCCATCCGTATTGGATTCGTTCATGGCGGCGATCATGGCTGCGTTCATTGGACTGCCGGTGAAGGCCGCTTCAATTCTTTCGCAGTCGAAAAACCGCGCGGCTCGCACCACCCGCCTGCTTTTCCTCATTTTTAGGCTTTGCCGCTGCTCCATCGGGATTGGGCTCCGTCGATTCGTCCGGCAGCAACCCCGCCAGCTTGACTTTCAATCGGAGATTGTTCGCACTGTCGGCATGCGCCAGAGACTGTTCTAAAGTAATTTTCCCCGCTTCGAATAACTGAAATAACGCCTGGTCGAAACTTTGGCAGCCTTCGCCAACCCCCTGCTCTATCGCTACTTTCAATATGTCGACTTCGCCGTGTTTGATGATGTCCTTTATGCGCGGCGTATCGAGGAGAATCTCCAGCGCAGCGATCCTGCCGCCGTTTGTCCCCTGAACGAGTCGCTGAGAAATAATGGCGCGCAGGTTGAGCGATAGCTGCAACAACACTTGTGAATGTTGCGAAGCGGGATAAAAATTAAGGATCCTTTCGAAAGACTGATTGGCGTTGGTCGAGTGCAGGGTGCCAAAACAGAGATGGCCCGTGTCGGCAAGGGTAATGGCTGCATCCATGGTTACGGCGTTGCGAATCTCACCGATCAGAATGACATCCGGAGCCTGCCGCATGGCATTTTCCAAAGCGTCCTGGAACGAATTGGTATCAAACCCCAACTCCCGTTGGGTAACAATCGAATTTTTGTGCCGATGAACGAACTCGATGGGATCTTCGATGGTAAGAATATGCCCCTCGTCTTGGCTGTTACGATAATCGATCATCGAGGCCAGTGTCGTCGATTTGCCTACCCCGGTGGCTCCGACGACTAAAACCAGGCCTCTTTTCAGCATGGCTACTTTTTCCAATAAAGGCGGCAACCCTAGAGAGGCCAAGGAGGGGATATCGACTTTGATCTTTCGGATGACCATCCCCACCGAACCGCGTTGGCGCAGCACATTGACGCGAAAACGACTTACCCCGGGTAGTGAAAGGGCGAGATTCATCTGTTTTTTTTGTGCGAACTCAGCCCATTGCTGATCGCTCATAAACGACTTGGCCAACGCCTCGAGGTCCGGCGGGGTAAAAGCCGGGGCTTCGTCAGGACGGACCTTGCCGTCAATGCGGTGTAATGGCGGCCGCGCGACGGTCAAATAGAGGTCGGAAGCGTCCTTTTCGACCATCGTTTTAAAGTAATCTTCAATTGCTGCCATATGGCGCCCCGCGGGAGGCGCTCAATCTCAGCGTCCCACGGAGCTCAAGTTGCTTGTCCCGAAGAGACTGGGATTCATGCTCTTAGATTGAGCCTTTCCTTTCGTCACGACACCGCGCGCCACCAGGTTCTGCGGCGCCAAGTCCATAGTTTGCATGCCGTCATGCGGATAAATCTAACGGCCGTCCATGTTTTGCTTCGATGAATGATTGCACACGCATGCGGCCCTTTTATGGATCTTGCATCCGGAACATCCCATTGCCTTTGGTAGCCTGGGTTCGCGGTGCTTCTCCGTCAACTTGCCGCTGCGGCGTTTCCTGCTCCGTCCCCTCGTCAAAAGTTACGCCGGCCAGCTTGATCTTCAGTCTAAGATTGTTGGCGCTATCGGCATTGATAAGCGCTTGATCGAGACTGATTTTGCCTTCCTGGCATAGCATAAAAAGGGCCTGGTCAAAGGTTTGACAACCCTCCTGAATGCTCTTCTCCATGCCCTCCTTGAGCGTATCCACTTCGCCCTTTCGGATCAGGTCTTTAATCCGCGGCGTATCCAGCAAAATCTCCAGCGCGGCAACACGTTTGCCGCTCAGAGCGGGAATCAATCGTTGCGAGACGATGGCTCGGAGATTCAACGACAGCTGGAGATAGATTTGCGCGTGGCGCTCGCGCGGGAAAAAGTTCATGATGCGCTCGATGGCCTGGTTGGCATTGTTGGAATGCAGAGTGCCTAGACAGAAGTGCCCCGTTTCAGCAAAGCTCACCGCCGCCTCCATCGTTTCTGGATCCCTGATTTCACCAATGAGAATGACATCGGGCGCTTGGCGCAGCGCGTTCTTAAGCGCGGCCTGGAAAGTGAGGGTATCCATCCCGACCTCTCTTTGCGTGACAATGGATTGCTTGTGGCGGTGCACGAACTCGACAGGATCTTCTATGGTGATGATATGATCGGTTTCGGTGGAGTTGCGGTGATCGACCATGGCCGCGAGGGTGGTGGATTTGCCGGACCCGGTGGCGCCGACCACCAGCGCCAAGCCGCGCTTCGACAGTGCAATCTCCCCGAGGATCGCAGGCAGGTCAAGGTCGGACAGTGACGCCACATCGGTTTTTACGCGACGAATGACCATACCCGGTGAATTCCGCTGACGGAAGACGTTGACGCGAAAGCGACTGACTCCTGGAAGGGAAATGGCCAGGTTCAGTTCCATAGTTTCGTCGAACTCTTTCTTCTGCCTCTCATTCATCACCGATATCGCTAGAACCTCGAGATCCTGCGGCGCAAACGGGTGATCGCCCACGGGCTGAATCTTTCCCGTGACTCGGTACATGGGCGGCCGCGCCACGGTGAGATAAAGATCCGAGGCATCGATTTCGACCATGGTATTGAGAAACTCTTGAAGTTCCATGAATTCCTCGGGGCTAGATCCTGCCCGGTTTGTCTAGAGCCGGCCTCCCGCCGTTGCCGCGCCGAAAAGGTTGGGATTCATGCTTTTAGATTGAGCCTCTTCTTTGGTCACGACGCCACGGGCCACGAGATTCTGCAGCGCCATATCCATCGTTTGCATGCCGTCTTTCTGGCTCACCTGCATCGTTCCCGGTATTTGGTGGATCTTTCCCTCGCGGACGAGGTTACGGATAGCGGTCGTGCCCGTCATGATTTCCAAGGCTGCGACCCGTCCGCCGCTTTTGCTTTTCAACAAGGTCTGGGTGATGACAGCTTCAATGGACTCGGCAAATTGAGCGCGTATCTGCGCCTGCTGCGATGGCGGGAAAACATCGATGACGCGATCGACGGTCTTGGGCGCGCTGGAGGTGTGCAGGGTACCGAAGACGATATGGCCGGTTTCCGCGGCGGTGAGCGCTAGCTGAATGGTCTCGAGGTCGCGCATTTCACCGACCAAAATCGCGTCGGGATCTTCGCGCAGTGCAGCTCTCAACGCGTTGGAGAAGGAATGGGTGTGGGGCCCCAACTCTCGTTGATTGACGAGACATTTTTTAGATAGGTGGACAAACTCTATGGGGTCCTCCACCGTCAGAATATGTCCCTCAAAAGTTTCGTTTAAATAGTCGATCATAGCTGCCAGGGTAGTCGACTTGCCCGAGCCGGTTGGGCCCGTGACCAGAATCAACCCTTTTTCCTTGTCGCAAAGGCTTTTAAGAATCGGCGGCATACCCAATTGCTCCAGGGTGAGAATCTTCGTCGGAATGGTACGAAAGACCGCACCTTCTCCTTTTTTCTGCATAAAGACGTTGACGCGAAATCGTGCCACGCTCCCCAACTCAAAGGAGAAGTCGCATTCATGGCTCTCTTCAAAAACTTTTCTTTGAGCATCGGTCATGATGTCGTAAACGAGATTGTGAACCTGTTCTTTGGTAAGCGGCGGATGGTCAAGTTTTTTTAGATCGCCATCAACTCTAAGCATAGCCGGCTCACCGCTACTGAGGTGACAATCCGATGCACCCTGCTCGACGCCAAAGGCCAAAAGTTCGGTAATATCCATGAGATCAGCTCCTATCTTGGAATGAAGAATATTATTTAACCCGCGCCATGGAACAATTCGATTTTAAAATAGTGTTATAAATAAAACAATTCTGTTCCCGTGATATTTTAAGCAATTAAAGTACCATCACGGTAAGAATTATCGCAAAGATCGCCACGCATGCCCATCAAACCTTTTGTCGACACCTTGCTTTTCTTCACAAAAGCAGATAGTTATCCTTTTCCTGCTGAGGTAGCTCTAAGCATCATGCTGCATCATCGAGTAGCTCTTATAACAGGCGGAGGAACCGGGATCGGTAGGGCCATTGGGATAAAATTGGCCAAAAATGGCGCCCGCGTGGCCATCGCCTCTCGTGACCCCGCCCACCTGGAAACCGCATCCACCGAGTTCAAAACTTTGGGTTTGGATGTGCTAACCATCCAAATGGACGTCAGCAAAAAACAGGATGTTCAAAGGGGGGTGGCCAAGATCATAGATGAGTGGCAAACCATTCATATCCTGGTCAATAACGCCGGGCTCTCGGGTTTGAGCCTCATGGACGATCCCGACGACTCCAAATGGCACGACATCTTAGACACCAATTTGAGCGGCATGTATCAGGTCACCAAGGAGGCGCTCAAGCATATTCGCGACAATTCGGGCGGGCGCGTCATCAATATTTCTTCGGTTCTCGGAAAATTTGGCGTGCCCGGCTACACTGCCTATTGCACCACAAAACACGGCATCATCGGATTTACCCGCGCCCTTGCCTTGGAGGTCGTTGACCGCAGTATTACAGTCAATGCCGTCTGCCCGGGTTGGGTCGACACGGCGATGGCGACCAAGGGAATCAACGAGTCAGCGGCGTCGCTTGGCATCACTGCGGAACAATTCAAAGCGCAAGCCGTAGCGGCGGTGCCGATCAAAAGATTTCTCGAAGCCGACGAAATCGCGGAACTCGTTTCCTACCTCGCCTCGGATCTCGCTCAGGGTATCACAGGACAGGCGATTAACATCTGCGGCGGCCAAACCATGGTGTAGCCAGCCAGTGATATCGACGTTCATCGTCCGGCGGACTGAAATTTTTGCCGCACGCAAACCCAGGCAACAGCGAGCGTCAGCGAGAATATTAGTAATGATTTGCCTGTGAAACGAAGTCCATGACTCCCCCAACCCTAGAAGTTCGTAATCCGGCAACCCTCGAAACTATCACCACGATCGCCGTCGCGACGGCCGCTGACGTCGCAGCCGCCGTGGCTCGCGGCCGTGAAGCGCAAAAGCAATGGCAAAAACAGAGTTTCGCCCAAAGAGCCAAATTGCTTTTGCGTTGTCGCGATCTGTTGATTGACGAGCAGGAAAAACTCGCCGCTATTCTCACCTCAGAGAGCGGCAAACCGAAAGCGGAATTTTACGGCAATGAACTATTCTATCTTTGCGACGCTATCGGATTTTGGGCCAAATTCGCAACCAAATTTCTTGGCCCAAAAAAAATTCGTCCCCATCTCTTGATGTTCAAATCCAAAAAGGTCCTTTCTCTCTACGAGCCTCTCGGTGTGGTGGGAATCATCAGTCCATGGAATTTCCCTCTGGTGCTTACCATGGGGGACGCCGTTCCCGCGCTCATGGCGGGTAACGCGGTGGTCATCAAACCATCGGAGCTGACGCCTTTGACGGCTCTCTTCGCCGCTGAGTTGGTGGCGCGGAGCGGCTTTCCGCCGAACCTGCTGCAAGTCGTGATCGGCGGGGGCGAGATAGGCGAAACGCTCGTTGACCATGTCGATATGATTTCATTTACGGGCAGCGTTGCAGTCGGCAAGCAGGTAATGCGCCGCGCCGCCGACCGACTGATTCCGGTATCTCTGGAACTGGGCGGCAAGGACCCCATGATCGTGCTAAATGACGCCGACCTGGAACGGGCGGCCAACGCCTGCGTTTGGGGCGCGATGATGAATTCCGGCCAGGTCTGCACCTCCATTGAACGAGTCTATGTGGAAGAGCAGGTGTATCAAGCCTTTGTCGACCTGCTCGTCGCCAAGGTGCAGGCGCTGCGTCAGGGTCTAGTCGGCGATGAGGTGGAGTTGGGAAGCATGACCTCGGCGGCGCAGCTCCAAAAGGTGGCCACTCAGGTTGAACACGCAATCAGTCAAGGCGCCCGAGCATTGACGGGAGGTCGGGTTGTTACAGATCGAACCGGTCTTTACTACGAGCCAACGGTTCTCGTCGATGTCAATCAGAACATGGAGATCGTCAGGGAAGAAACCTTCGGCCCGGTTATTCCCCTTATGAAGGTACGAAACGCCGAGGAGGCGCTGCGACTGGCCAACGACTCGGCCTATGGATTAGACGCAGCCATATTCACCCGCAACAAGAAAATCGGGCTGCAACTGGCCGCCCGACTCGATACCGGCGCGGTGTGCATCAACGACGCCCTAGTGAACTACGTTATTCCCGACGCTCCCATGGGGGGGGTGAAAGAAAGCGGTTTCAGTCGCCGTCATGGAGCCGAAGGCATTCGCAAGTTCTGCCGGCAGAAAAGCATCGTCATCGACCGTTTTGGTTTAAAAAACGAATTCGTCTGGTTCCCCGCAAGCCATAAAAAAACCGAGCAGATGCGGCGTTTAATCAGCCTGCTGTGGCGCTCGGGCTGGAGAAACAAATTTCGCGCTCCCTCCGCGTAGGGGTCGATCCGGGTCCCTTGCACTCACTCACCGATTCGTCTAAGTAAAACGGATGCCGTCACGGTTAAACAATCTCTATTAGTAGGAGAAAGAGCATGGCAAAAGATCTTCAGAGTTTCATCGCCCAGGAAGGGGCAAGGAGAGAAGGATCCGTCATTCGCGAGAATAATTTCGTCGACGCGAACAACTACGAGACCGTTGCCTATCTGAAGCATCTCGACGTGCGCAATGAACCCAAGATGGTGTTGTTCGAAAACGTCCCCGCTTTAAACGGCCAGAAATCCGCTTTTTCGCTCTTTTACAACCCATGGGTGACCCGCCAATATATCGCCGATTCCCTCGATATGGGCGACATCCAATCCTCGATGCAAGTCAGCCTGGAAGTGGCCAAGCTGGAACAGCAAAAAGGTAAAATCGAAATCATCCCTAGCGAAACAGCGCCCGTCAAAGAAGTTGTTTACACCGGGGAAAAAGCGGATCTCAGAATGCTTCCCATGCCGATGCACCAGAAAGGCGATGTCGGCCCCTACCACACCATGACCTGCGCCATGAAGGGGCTAAACAGCGATTTTTACGACATCACCTTTACCAAGAATAAATATCACGATCCCCATCGCATGAGTTTTTCCGCCCACAAGCATCACCATCTGGAGGCCATGGCCTGTGAATACGAAGAGCAAAATCTGCGGGCGCCGGTGATCGTGATTTTGGGCCATCACCCGGCGTTTTATCTCTCGACCTGTTGCATGACGCCGATGGGCAACAACGATTATTTGACAGCGGCGGCGTTCCTGCGCGAACCGCTTAGATTGACACCGTCGACGACCTGGGGCGATCGGTTTATGGTACCGGCGGACGCCGAGGTGATCATCGAAGGTGAAATCGTCCCCGGCGTGCGTGAATCGCAGAACCCCTTCGGCGAAATTCTCGGCTACGCGCAACCGGAGATGAAAATGCCGGTCATCGAAGTGACCGCGATCACAACGCGCAAAAAAGCGATTGTCGAAGATTTCTGGCCCGGCCATATGGATCACTGGAATCTCGGAAGCATCCCAAAAGAGGGCAGTGTTTATAACGTCATCAAGAAAAATATTCCCGGGATCAAAGCCATTCACCTGCCGGCGTCCGGTTGCGGGCGCTGTATTAGCTATATTTCCATCAAGAAAGAGTTCGAGAACGAGCCTAACAAGGCTGGTATGCAGGCCTTCGTCGAGATGCCCAACTTGAAACTCGCCGTCGTTGTCGATGAGGATGTCGATGTCTTCAACGAAAGAGAGGTCATGTGGGCCGTGGCTACCAGAGTGCACTGGGACAAAGATATCGAGATCATCCGCGAAGTGCAGAGCTTTCGCGGCTGGCTGGGCGATGCCGTAGCGATCATCGACGCCACCGTGCCGTTGAGCGGCGGATGGCCGGTGCGCAACGAGGTCGATCCCGAGGCCTTTGCACGGGTCGCAAAGTTTTTCAGGTAACGCGACAGGACCTAACAACAAAGGCAGGGCCATGGCGGACAAAATCAAAATTATTTATAAAGCGACCTGAACCACGTGCCGCAAGGCAAGAAGTTTCTTGCAATCGAGAATGGTGCCCTTCGAGGAGCGGGACTACGGCAACAACCCGCTCACTGCCAGCGAACTCGAAGATATTATTGGCAACTCCCCCATCGAGAAATTCCTTAACACCCGCACACCGCTTTACCGGGAAAAAAACTTGAAACAAAAACCGCCCACCAAGGAAGAAGCCATTCGACTCATGGTGCGCGACCCCAATCTGCTGCGACGCCCCGTGATTATTAAGGGTAAGGAAACAATAACCGGTTTTACGGAGGCGGAAGTCAAAAAACTCATCTAGCCGGACGCGCTTTTTGTTTCTCGTTCTCCAGCGCGTCGGTCCTTTCCCGATCTCCCGACTTTCCATGAAAACCAAGGGTGAAATCGAAGCGGAAATTACCAAAGCGATCACCCAATTTAAGATTGACTACATGGGGCGCGGCCCCACGGAGGCGAAAAGCCGGCTCGTGGAGGATATGATTCTGGTTTGGCTAAAAGGCGTTTTGACTCCGGCAGAGCGCCAATTGGCTGAGACCAGCGATGGCAGCGAGCTGGTCAAAAAACTACGCGCCACCCTCATTGAAAAAGCCAAACCCCTGCTTTTCCAAGTGGTAGGCGATATCACGGGGGTAAAGGTACTGGATCTGCACACCGATATCAGCGTCTCCTCTGGAACGAGCGTCTTTATCTTCACGCTGGAACGTGATTTAGAGAGAGAAGGGGTCCGCAAAAGAGGCGCTTGACATACCCAACGAAAGTCTTTATACAAGCTCAGCCTTGGGTTTCTCCGGAGGTTCCGTTCAGTCGCAGGGAGCGGCCGGAATAGCGACCCATCGAACGCAACAGTTGGGTCGACAAAAGGCTTTAAATCGAATCGGTTGGCTCAGTAAATAGTCGCCCTCAAGGGCAACTCGTTACAGGCAGGCCGGCTTATCATTGAGGTAAGCCGGCCTTTTTTATTTCGCGAAAGGAGCGGAACATGGGCAGATGGGAACCGATTTTCTGGATTATCGGCGGTGGCCTGGGAGTTTTCGTATTGCTTCTGCTGCTCGAAATGCTCAAAGGCGGCTCCAAAAAAAACCCTCCTCTGAGGAGGGATAAACCCACGGAAGGGTAAGTCGGGGACAAAATTAACCTCTCCAGACCATCGCGGGTATGTATGGGAGCCATCGATGTACGTCGGCTCGGCCTCGAACTGAACAAATTTTTTGCCGCCCAGATGGGGCTCAGGGGGGATCATCGCCTGCACGTCATTGAGGACCTGATCATACTGCGTTGCAAAAACGCCTTAGCTCCGGCCGAGTTGGAAATCGGAGCCATGAAAGCCGGACGTGTTTTGGTCAAGGAAGTCGGCGAAAGAGTCTGCCGCGAGCTGCGCCCGCGCCTCGATTGCCTTCTCAGAGAGATTACCGGACTCCAGCTCCTTGAAGTGCGGGTCGATCTTTTCTGGAGCCAACGCGAAAAAGCGTTTCTTTTTTCAATTAGCGATAATATCAAATTAGAGAGGAGAGCCGGTGAACACTCTTAAGACAACTTTTTTAATGGCCCTTCTTACCATTTTACTTGTCATGGCCGGTGGAGCCGTGGGCGGCGAAGGCGGGATGATACTGGCCTTTTTCTTTGCGCTCGTGATGAACGGCATCAGTTATTGGTTCAGCGATAAAATCGTCTTGCGCATGTACGGGGCTAAAGACGCCACAGCCGAGCAGGCGCCGAAACTCTATCACGCCGTCCAAGAGCTGGCCTTGCGGGGTCAAATCCCGATGCCGCGGCTGTACGTCATTCCAGATGAGGCGCCCAGCGCCTTTGCCACGGGACGCAATGAACACCACGCGGCCGTGGCGTTCACCACGGGCATACTCAGAATCCTCGACGACGCGGAACTCCGTGGCGTGCTCGCCCATGAACTCGCCCATATTAAGAATCGCGACATTCTCATTGGAACTATCGCAGCGACGCTGGCCGGCGCCATCGCGATGTTAGCCAACATGGCGCGTTGGGGAATGATTTTAGGCGGGAGAGGCAGTGACGATCATCGTGAGGGAGGCCATCCGATTGTCGCGTTGCTTATGATCTTTCTCGCTCCCTTGGCGGCCATGCTTATTCAGATGGCGATTTCTCGCAGCCGGGAATTTGGCGCCGACCGCACCGGCGCCGCCATCTCGGGCGATCCCCTGAGCCTTGCCAGCGCGCTGAGAAAGCTTCAACTTGGTGTCGAACACATTCCTATGGAGGCCAACCCAGCTACGGCCCATATGTTTATTATGAACCCCTTGACGGGTGGCGGTCTGATGAGTCTCTTCAGCACTCATCCCTCGACTCGGGAAAGAATCCGCCGGCTCGAAGCAATGGCAGGAACTACAATACTTTAAGAGCCACAGCCCTCGACACTTTAGTTCCTGATTGCTAAATTCATTTGTCAAATATCATTCAAAACTCATTCACCGGGAGTAATTGAAGTGGATTCCGATCGCTTAACCCTATGGATTGTATTCAATGTTTTCGTGCTGGGAATGCTTGCCCTGGACCTCGGAGTGTTCCACCGAAAGGCCCACAAAGTGTCCCTGCGCGAAGCGCTCGCCTGGAGTATCGTTTGGATCACGCTGGCGATGGTTTTCAACCTGGGGATCTACTACGCCTGGGGCGCTGAAAAGGCCCTGGAGTTTCTCACGGGCTATGTTATTGAGAAATCCCTGAGTGTTGACAACATCTTTGTGTTCCTCGTGATTTTTTCTTACTTCTCGGTTCCCGCCGAGTTCCAACACCGCGTGCTCTTTTGGGGCATCTTGGGCGCCCTTGTTATGCGCGCCATCTTTATTGGAGCCGGAGCCGCTTTACTGGCCAAGTTTCACTGGATGATTTACGTGTTTGGCGCATTTCTTATCTTCACTGGAGTCAAGCTGCTCTTTTCCGGCGATGAAAAAATTGAGCCGGAAAAAAATCCCGCCGTCCGTTTGCTGCGCCGTTTCATGAACGTCACCCAAGAATATGAAGGACAGCGATTTTTCATCCGCAAAGATGGCAAAATCTGGGCGACCCCCCTCCTCCTCGTGCTGGTCGTCGTCGAGACCACCGACGTAATATTCGCCGTCGACTCGATTCCCGCCATCTTTGCCATTACTTTAGACCCTTTCATCGTCTACACCTCCAATGTTTTTGCCATACTCGGTCTTCGCGCTCTTTACTTCCTTCTTGCCGGCGTCATGGATATGTTTCGTTACTTGAAGGTGGGTTTATCCTTCGTGCTCTGCTTCGTCGGCGTCAAAATGACCATTATCGATCTCTACAAAATTTCCATAGGCGTTTCACTGGGGGTCATCGCCATGATACTGATCACTGCCATGGTCGCTTCGCTCCTCGTTCGGCCAAAGACAGCCGAAGACTCTTCTCTCTGAATATTTTTGAGAACCTGGCGCATTAATAAGGCATCCATTGATTAATGCTTATAGGATAACCAGCCGGCAAGTCTTTAAGAGTACCGCTTCGGGTTGCAATAACCGGTTATATCGGCTAGGTTTCGCCCGAAAATCGATAATCTGGATGTCTCGATTGCACGTCGTTCAGCCGCGCCATGCCATATTGATAAAATCACGTGACATAGCTGCGGGCGGAGTTGGCTTTGACGCAATTTTTTGTGATTCGAGGAAGGATATGAATGAAAAGGTTATAGTGCTTTTAGTTTTCGTCGCCTGTTATGCGCTCGCTTTGAGCAGGAAGGTTAAAATTGCCTATGCCTCATTAGGGGCCTCTGCGTTACTACTCGTATCAGGAATCCTGACGCCCCAGGATGCCCTCTTTAAGGCCATCAAATGGGACGTGCTCGGTATTTACTGGGGTTTCATGATGGTGTCTTTTGTTTTTATGAAAAGCCGGATGCCGGAATTAATCGCCAACAAGATTCTCACAAAGGTGAAAAGCGAAAAGTATGCGATCCTGTCGCTCGCCTCGGTTACCGCATTTCTCTCCGCTTTCATGGAGAACGTAGGCGTCGTGCTTATCATGGCCCCGGTGGCCTTGGAGATATGCCGCAGACTCGACTCCTCATTGTTTCACTATCTCATTGCCATTGCGGTCAGCTCTAATGTAGTCACCACCGTAACAATGGTGGCCGATCCGCCGCCTATTATTCTGGCTCTGGAAACCGGCATGAAGCCACTCGATTTCTACTGGTTTCAGGGCAGACCCGGGCTGGGAACGTTGACGTTCTTCGGCGTCGTCGCCGCTCTATCCACCCTTCTCATACAGTTTAGAACAATGGATAAACCGGTGGATGTCGCACCCGAGACGATTGCGGTCACGAAAGGCGCGTCCGTACTTTTCGTCGGGGGAGTAGCCGCTCTCGCCATCGCGCCTGAAATAGGCATTAGCGTAGGCATCGTCGGCTTGGTGGCGGGTTTGATATCGCTTTTCATGGGAAGAGAAGATATTAAAGAGATGATCTTTGAATTCGACTGGAATTCTTTTTTCTTCATCGTCGGCGTGTTCATGGTGATATTCAGTCTCAACGCCTCCGGACTGCTTAGGGATTTTTCCGAAGTGATAGTCGGCGCAGGTTTCAATAACCCGACGTTCATGTTGGCGTTTCTGACCTGGATTTCTGTTATTTTCTCTTCTTTTATGGATAATGTTCCCTATACTATCTTAATGATTCCGGTGTGCGAGAACCTGGCAACACTCATCGGAATAAGCGCCTGGCCGCTGCTTTACGGCATGATCGTCGGCACCGGCACGGGGGGCAATATCACTCCCGTGGGGGCGGCGGCAAATGTTTTTGCTTGCGGTATACTGGAAAAACATGGCTATCAGATTAAGCTCAAGGATTATCTGAAAATTGGACTGCCATTTTCCGTGGCGGCCGTGGCGACCGTGCATATTCTACTGCAAATTTTCTGGTTGGGGTGATTTTATGTGGCAGGTCAAGAAAATATTAGTGCCGACGGATGGTAGCGATATGGCCAAACTCGCCATCGACGCCGACCTCGAAATCGCAAAACAAAACGGCGCTGAGGTTTTGGCTCTTTATGTAATCGACATACCTCACCGGTTTTCGGCGCATCGGCTGGAAGGGCAGATGAGATCTGATCTGGCGGAGCCAGCCGTGAACGCGGTTGTCAGCGCCGGGGAAAAAGCGGGATTAAAGGTCACGGCTCTCATAGAACTAGGACATGCTGCGGATGCGATCGTAAGCATTGCCGACAGGGAAAACATCGACCTTATCGTTATGGGGACCCGAGGCACCTCCATCATGAAAAAGTTGCTCATCGGACTCGGCAGCAACGCCTCGGCCGTCATCGCTCACGCCCACTGTTCGGTTTTGGCAGTCAGAGAAAAATAATAACGGACCTCGACTCGAACCGAGGATCTCGTGAGGTTGCCGATAACTATGCCACCGGAGTTCTAGATTCAACGTTGGAAAGCTCGATGACAGCGAAAGATGTGATTTCGGGACTGCCGCTCTTTAGTCGCGGCAAGGTCAGGGAAATGTACGACCTAGGAAACCAGCTTTTGATGGTCGCATCCGACCGCATATCCTGCTTCGACGTCGTCTTGCCCACGGAAATTCCCGGCAAGGGCAAAGTCTTAACAGCCCTGTCCGAACACTGGTTCACAGTCATGGCGGACCTGGCGCCCCATCATATGCTGACTACGAATGTCGATGACTTTCCAGCCATCTGTCACCGCTATCGAGATCGACTCGAAGGGCGAAGCATGCTGGTCAAAAGAACCAAACCCGCCCCTGTGGAGTGTGTTGTGCGAGGCTATCTTTTCGGTTCGGCTTGGAACGAGTATCGAAAACAACAGAGCGTCTGCGGCATTGCGCTGGCGGCCGGGCTTGAGGAAGCCGCTCGCCTGGAAGCGCCGATCTTTACCCCATCCACCAAAGCCCCCGCCGGCCAGCATGATGAAAACATTACCTTTGAACAGATGGCTCAACGCATTGGCAGGAAGATGGCCGAAGATATTCGCGAACTCTGTATCGCCGTCTATCTACGCGCCCGTGAGATGGCTGAAGCGCGAGGCATCATCATTGCCGATACCAAGCTGGAAATTGGCCTGGAAAACGGACGGATAGTGATCATCGACGAGCTTTTGACACCGGATTCATCCCGCTTCTGGGCGAAAGACAGCTATCGTACCGGGACCTCGCCCGAAAGCTTCGACAAACAATTCGTCCGCGACTACCTTTTGGGACTGCCATGGGACCCCCAATCCCCCCCGCCGCCGTTACCACTGGACATCGTCCGACAGACCCAGGAGAAATACGCTAAGGCGCTGCGCCGGTTAACGGCCTGACTGAAAAAAAGGCCTGCCACTTGAGCCCGAGGAACTTGGGCATGATCCGGGGTGTCATTATTTAGCCCGGGGGCGCCGACGCGATTGGATCCGTCGATCTATTCTTTCGGCGCAGCCCGCATCATGGTACTGGTAGTCTTTCCACTCCCTGAATCAACCTCTTGATAAATCTTGCTACCCGCGCGTTTGAACTCCTCGGCCTTTTCTCTCATACCGGCTTGCAGCGCGGCTTGATCTTCCAAGCCTTTCTGCGCCGCATATTCGCGCACATCCTGAGTGATCTTCATGGAGCAGAAATGGGGCCCGCACATGGAACAGAAATGAGCTACTTTGGCGCCCTGGGCCGGCAACGTCTCGTCGTGAAACTCGCGTGCCGTTTCTGGGTCAAGGCTCAGGTTGAATTGATCCTCCCAGCGAAACTCAAAGCGCGCCTGACTCAGAGCGTCGTCCCTTTGTTGCGCGCCCGGATGCCCTTTGGCCAAATCGGCAGCATGGGCGGCAATTTTGTAGGCGATGACTCCATCTTTGACGTCTTTCTTGTCCGGCAACCCCAGGTGTTCTTTCGGCGTCACATAGCAAAGCATCGCCGTGCCGTACCAACCGATCATCGCCGCGCCGATGGCGCTGGTAATATGATCATAGCCCGGAGCGATATCGGTGGTCAGGGGACCCAAAGTGTAAAACGGCGCCTCGTGACAGACCTCCAGTTGTTTGGTCATATTTTCGTGGATCAGGTGCATCGGCACATGGCCTGGACCTTCGATCATGACCTGCACATCGTGCTTCCAGGCGATCGTCGTCAGTTCACCCAGGGTTTCCAGTTCACCAAACTGCGCTTCGTCGTTGGCATCGGCGATGGAGCCGGGTCTCAAGCCGTCACCCAGAGAAAAAGACACATCATAGGCCTTCATAATCTCGCAGATCTCTTCGAAATGGGTGTAGAGAAAATTTTCTTTGTGATGGGCCAGGCACCACTTCGCTAGAATCGATCCGCCGCGGGATACGACCCCAGTCACACGCTTCGCCGTGAGCGGGATGTAGCGCAGCAACACGCCAGCGTGAATCGTAAAGTAATCCACACCCTGCTCCGCCTGTTCGATCAAGGTGTCGCGGTATATTTCCCAAGTGAGCTCTTCGGCTTTACCGTCAACCTTTTCCAGGGCTTGATAGATCGGCACGGTGCCGATGGGCACCGATGAGTTCCGCAAGATCCATTCCCGTGTCTCATGAATATCGTCGCCCGTGGAGAGATCCATCACCGTATCCGAGCCCCAACGGGTTGCCCAAATCATTTTTTCGACTTCCTCTTCGATGGACGAGGCGATGGCGGAGTTGCCAATGTTGGCGTTGATCTTCACTAGAAAATTACGTCCGATGATCATCGGCTCGCTTTCCGGGTGGTTAATATTCGCCGGGATGATCGCCCTGCCCCGTGCCACCTCGTCGCGGACAAATTCTGGAGTCACATAATGAGGAATCGAGGCGCCGAAACTGTTACCGCTTCGCGTGCTACCGTTGCCGCCGTTTTCAAACGCCCGTTGGCGCCCGCCGTTCTCCCGTATCGCGATGTATTCCATTTCCGGAGTGATGACACCCTTCTTGGCGTAATGCATTTGCGACACGTTGCTTCCGGGTTTGGCGCGTAAGATCGGACGCCGTGAGCTATCGGGAAAACGCTCCGTATTCGAAGCGCGTCGGGAAGCCTGTCTACCGTTACCGTATTGATAAGCCGCTTTCTCTAAAACATCGCCCCGAGCAAAGATCCATCCAGAGCGTAAAGGCTTCAGCCCCTTGCGAATGTCGGTTTGGGCATCGGCGTCGGTGTACGGCCCCGAGGTATCGTAAACGATCAAGGTACGGTTGGCGCCGTTGTCCGAGTGTCCGCTGCCCTGGCCGGTCAGCCGAATGACGCGCATGGGAACACTGACATCGGGATGCTCGTGACTATGGACGTAAATTTTCTCAGAGGCGGGGAGCGGCTGGGTGGTGATACCGCTACGATCGGAACCTTGCTGCTTAGTGGAGTTTGCCATGGTGATCCCTCCTTGGGATGCAAGATATGGTGATTTTCTAAACTGCCTCAAACATGCCTGAATGGCTTAACGTATTTTTCGTAAAGCCCTTCCTTACCCTTCTCGGCCAATTCCTTGGAGCGCTCCATTAGGACTTCTTTGGTTTCGACAAAATCCTTCCGGCTAAAACCGAGATTTCCCGGATGGGTTCCCGAATCCATGCGAATGGCGTCGCAGGGACAGGCTTCGACACAAAAGCCGCAATAGATACAACGCAGCGTATCGATCTCGTAACGGATCGGATACTTCTCGACGGAATGATCGGGATATTCCCCGGCTTCTATATAGATGCACTCGGCAGGGCATGCGGTGGCGCATAGAAAGCACGCCGTACATTGGACCAAGCCATCGCCTTTTAGGGTGAGCCGGTGACGCCCGCGAAACGTGTCCGGGTATGGCGCTCGCTCGTCGGGATATTGAACCGTCGCGGAAGCTTGAAGGTTACTGGCGAGTCCGAACTGGTGCAGCGTATGAATAAAGAGGTTGCGCCAAAAACGGTAGCCGGTAACGGTGAGGCCCCGCATCACCTCAGGAAAATACAGTCGTTCCCAAAAACTCATCTCCTCAATGCGTTTCATTCAATCCTACCGAGACTAAGGCGTGGGTGGAAGTTCAGAAACAATGGTCTGAACCATCAATCAATAGGTTTTGATCTTTTCAAGCTCAATTTTAACTTTACCTTATAGGTGATTAGTAAAGGATGTCAAGGAATCGAATGGCGTCCGGCAAACTAATTCAGTAGTGCCGGATTTCCCACATAATGCCCTGTAGAACTAGCCAAAAAAACTTGAATGCTCAGTGTTACCGGGAACTAGAAACTATGGCTCTATTCTGAGTCATATTGGAGAATAGAAAAGACCCCGTAGGGTTGGAGTTTCTCTCGTCCCTTGAGAAAGGAGAGTTCGATCACGAAGGCGCACTCGACAACGGTACCGCCAAGCTTGGATACCAACTGTGCCGTCGCCCCTGCCGTTCCTCCGGTGGCAATCAGATCGTCCGCGATGACGACCCGAGCGCCATGTGAAATCGCGTCGATGTGTATCTCGAGCCGGTCTGTGCCATATTCCAGTTCGTAGTTCTGGCTATGGGTCTCATAGGGTAGCTTGCCGGGTTTGCGTACCGCGCAAAACCCCGCCCCCAGCGTATAGGCCAGACTGGCCCCGACGATGAAACCACGCGACTCTATACCCAACACAGTGTCGATTTTTTGCCGGCGATAACGGTCTGCCATGATATCGATGGTTCGGGCGAACAACTGCCCGTTGCCCAACAGCGGCATGATATCTTTAAAAATGATACCCGGCTTGGGAAAATCGGGAATGTCTCGAATGGCCTGGCGGATAGCCGCAATGTCATGACTCATGGCCGTGGGGTATCATAATCGGCGCAAGCCGGCAACGGCAACGCCGACGCGGCTCTGATAATAACCATGATCAACCTTGGGGCGCTACCGCATCCGATACGGGTAGACAGCATAACTGGGGCAGGTAACGCAGTGGATCCTGTGCCCGGTTGTGCTTGCGAATTTCAAAATGAAGATGAGGACCGCTCACCCGACCCGTACTGCCGACTGTGCCGATCACTTCGCCGCGCGCCACCCGTTGCCCCTGCCGCACCAGATTGTTTTCGTTATGGGCATAGACCGAAACAAAGCCTTCAGCATGGCGCAGGATGACTATATTGCCATACCCGCGTAATTGGTCGCTGTAGATTACCTCGCCCCTTTCGATGGCTCGGATGGGTGTTCCTTCCGCTGCGGCGATATCGATTCCGTCATGAAACGTCGCCCCCCGGGGACCAAAAACAGAATTGAGGGTCCCGTTGACCGGCCAGATAAAACCTTCGGTCATGGGTGCGGCAGGCTCTTTAGAATCGGGCCCTTTGGGCTTTGGCTCGATAGGAGTAATAATTTCCACAGGCAGCTGCCGCGTCGCCCCGGGGATGAAGATTCTCTGTCCGGCCCGCAGCTGGCCGGGGTCGCTTATGCCGTTGATGCGCGCCAGTTCCCGATGCGCTATATCGTAGGCCTTGCCGATACGATACAAATTCTCGCCGGAACGAACCACATGGTAAAACCCCTGAGCCCCTTTCGGCGCCGGCGAAACCGCCTTTGGCGCGCAGCCGGCGCAAACCAACAGCAAAACAACTGACAGCCCGGCGACCGTTTCCTTAGCCATCCGTTCTCTGGCTCGGGAAAGTTCCTGCGCCATAGTTTGAAAATAAATACACTTTGATGGAGCAAAGCTGGTCGGGGCGACCGGATTTGAACCGGCGGCCACACACCCCAGGGGTCTCAGGTCAAATTGAGCTCGATCTCACAATAAAATGCACAAAATTGCGTGCGCTCCCTCCTGTCATTTCTGATAAAACAACACGGCGTTTCGCAAAAATTTCGATTACTGCGGAGTCAATTCCGCGGCAAAATCTACAAAATCTCCCGAGAGCTTATTTTTCTTAGCAAGGGGCTATTTACGGCCTACCTTGATATAGCACATTTTTTTAAACTTATCCTCTTCCTCGCAAGATTGAGATGATTCGCTTGAAACATTTATTCTCGTTAAGTTTTGAGTTTATTTGCCCGCCCAGAAGGCAAAAAAACGCCCGCCCAAGTTGGAATCCGTAGCCATCGCTATCTTGCGCCAGGCTCAGGCTACTCTGCCCTCTTTATTGTGAGAGAGATAAAGTGCAAACTCGACACATGGACTGAATCCCAACGGTAAGGAGGTAAGCTTATGCGAAAGCGAATAATCAATCAGGATACTGGAAGTGTGCCACTTTCGAATCAGCAGTGGTTGAACGTGGAGCAATTGGCTCAGGTAGAAGTAAGTTCCGAGGACGCGCAACGGCCCATCGAGTCAGCATTGATGCCCAATGCCGGGCCCGGTTGGCGAGCGGCACAATTTGGCCAGCAGACAGTCCGCCTGCTGTTTGACGAGCCGCAGCGAATCAAACGACTGCACGTAGTTTTTCAGGAAGATGAACAAGAGCGCACCCAACAGTTTGTCCTGCGGTGGTCGTCAGACGGCGGTCAGTCGTACCGGGAAATTGTACGTCAGCAGTATAATTTTAGCCCTCCCGACACTGCCAGTGAATGCGAGGATTATGCTGTCGATCTCAACAGCGTGACGGCGCTGGAACTTATTATTGTTCCCGATATAAGCGGGGTGGCCGCGCGTGCATCACTTGCGCAGTTGCGTCTTGCGTGACTGCTAACAAATCTTGAAGGTGGAAAAACGTTTGCCGGAGGTAAGCTTCCCGTCCTCGCAGCAGGCATGTGACATCACGATCTATGGGAACTGTAGAGACTGGGCACCGCCTTGAGTATCGGCGATGTTCCATTGCCTCTCGGCATCGCGCTGAGAATTGCCAACTAAATTACAATATTTTCAAGCCAGACCTTCGGACAAAGCAATGGAGCAACGAAAAGGGTGTTGCCAGGGTCGAATTGATCCCGCTTCAGATTTCCTGGAACTGCTCCAGTGCAATTATGTAACTTTAGAACTAGACCAAACATTGATTTAAGGGAGATGTCTCATGGATTGGGAGCAAGGGGACGACGAAGCTCACACTGAGCTTTGCATTCTTCACGCCGAACGACGGTGTTTTTATCAACGACCGCCAGGAAGGTCCAGCGAGTAGAACGACAAATCACGGTGAGACAAGGGATCATGCTTGAGGCTCTTTCTTCCTCATTCCCCCTTCTACCATCTGGTACTCGAACAGGCGGCATTCGAGGGCGCCGTTGAAAAGCGGCGTGCGCTTGGAAGCGGCGAGGCGGATGAGTTTCGGCAGGCGCGTGTCGGCGCTGAGAAGATAGGCGCGCCAGCCGCTGAAGTTTTTCTTTAGCACGTCGCCGAGCTTCGGGTAAAACCCCGCCAGTTGCTGCTGCTCGCCTAGACGCACGCCATAGGGCGGGTTGGTGACGATGACGCCTTCCTTTACCGGTGCGGAGATTTCCAAGACGTCCGCTTGCTTCAAGCTCACGACGTTCTCTAAACCTGCCGCCGCGAGGTTGGTGCGGGCCGATTTGAGCGCCGCGCTGGAGATATCGCTGCCGTAGATGGAGAGGAAAACCTTTGATTTTTGCCGGGAAGCGCTTTGCCGCATTAGCTCCTGCCAGTGGCGCCGGTCGAATTTTTTAAGTTTCTCGAACGCAAAATGGCGTCCCGCGCCGGGCGCGATATCGAGGGCGATCCGTGCCGCTTCTATTAGGATCGTAGCGCTGCCGCACATGGGATCGAGCAGCGCAACACCCGGGATCCATCCGGCGAGGCGCAGGATGCCGGCAGCGAGATTTTCCCTGAGCGGCGCCTCTCCCGTGGCTATGCGCGTTCCGCGCTTGAACAGCGGTTCCCCGGTAGTGTCGAGATAAAGCGTAAATTCACGATCCGTCAGATGGCCCTGGATGCTGATATCGGGCTCGCGGGTATCGACGCTGGGGCGGCGTCCCGAGAGGCGACGGATTTTATCGCACACGGCATCTTTTATTTTGAGCGTGACGAAGTTGAGACTAGTGAGCGGACTTTTAGTGGCAGAGACGTCGACTCGGATGGTGCGCGTCGGTTCAAACCAGTCGTTCCAGGGCAGGGTATAAGCGGTGCGGTAAATATCGTCCTCGTTGATGTAGCGATCCGTGGCCACCCGCCAAAGAACGCGGCTCGCAACGCGGCTTTCCAAATTGGCCCTGTAACAGACGGAGAAATCGCCGCTGAACTGGACCCCACCCCCTACGGCATGAATGTTTTCCCCTTTGAGTCGTCGCAGTTCGTCTGCCAGGACTAGTTCCAGACCGCGGGGGCAGGTAGCAAAAAATCCTTCCATTGAGAAATCGGCGTTAGACCAATTTGTAACTCAGCACAGTTTGGCATCTGACATATGTGGATGAGAATTAACCCGACCGGTTGATCAGCCTCTTTGTTATGTTGCGCCGCGGCATTGCATCGTTTGGCAGTTTAATGGTTGGCGCTGTTGCCTGCAACTTTGGCACTCCGAACACTATCTTAATTGGTGGCATAGTTTGCGTGCTTGCCTCAAAAGCCTTCGCCTCGAAATTGTCGATGATACGAAAGTCGTTCCCTTTATAGCGAAACGCAGGATTCGAAATTAGCCGCCAAAGCGGGCCCAGCAGCTAGGGGGTGATAGCGAGCCACCGGGCGTGGCGGCAAACTCATAGACGCATCGGTTAAAGGGTCACGGAGGTAATTATTATTAGATCGTCGGTCCGCGTCAAAGAGCAGGCTCTGAAGGGTTGGGATTTTCTCCCTGAACCTTACTCTCGCTCCTCGTCTTCTCGCTCCTGCGCTCCATCCGGCGTGCCGCTTTCTTCTGTTGCTTTTCTTTCCGGGCCAATTCTTTTTGCCGTTTCTTAAAGGTCTCGCTAGCCATAAACGCTCCCTTCAACTATTGTGATTCGGCGCAGCCTCAAGGGTCGAAACGTCTTTCCGTGGCTGCCCCCTTCACGCTTTTGGGCTTGGACCGGGCTAAGACAGAACCTGGGCCGTACCCGCTTAGTGCTTCAGTGCCTCGTTCGCGCTTCGAGAGCCTTGTCCAGCTTCTGCTCGGCAGCGCTTTTTGTCTCCCCCATAACTTCTGAGATCTCGCAAATCAGTATCCTTCTCGCCCTATCCAGCATCTCCCGGTCGCGCGGTGACAACGCTTTGGTCTCGTTTAACTCAGTGAGTGACTCAACAACCTCAGCGAGATCAAACGCCGAACCTGAGGTTAACAGCTTGGAGTTTTCCATGGCCCGCTGCTTCCAGTTCGCGATCGGCGCGCCGCCCTTTTTAAAGTGACCCAAGAGCTTTGGAATCTCGGATCTTTCGAGCAATCGCCGGATACCCAAGGCCTCGACTTTGTCCGTCGGTACCAACAGCGTTCCACCGCTGTCGTCCAGGATTGCTAAATGGTAAAAGCTCATCGGCCGGCCATCGATGACTTTGTCGACGACCTCATTGATCCGGCACGGGCCTTGATGCGGATAATTGACTTTCTTGCCAACCGTCAGGTTCACCTCGGTCTCCTTTCTCGCTTAGACACCGAATCATGGAGCGTCTAGTGCGTTTGGTTTTACCGCCAAGAGCAGATCCGCAAGCTGCGATTCGAGTTCGGAAAATGCGAAAGGCTTGGCAATGAGCTCCGCGCAGCCTGCCGCAAGACACTGCTCCCGGAACAGGCCAACGAAATAACCGCTCGCCGCTAGGATCGGTATTTTCCCGTAGACGGGGTGCGCTTTCGGACTCCGCGCGATCTCGAATCCCTTGCCGTGGGGAATACGCATATCCATGAGGATGACGCTTGGCAGGTGGGATGCGAGCCTCTTCATAGCTTCCCGGCCGCTAGATGCAAGGAGCAATTCCCAGCCCAATAAGATGAGACCTTTAGGCAGCAATTCACGAATGTCGCCACGGTCCTCGATTTCCGGCGCTTTCTTGGCCATCGTCACAACTCATTCTCCACGGGCACAAACTGGACCGGCAACGCAGTTGTTCTACGGCCTTCGGCGGCGATGGCATTACACAGGTCGGTAGTTAGCGCGGCATTAGCGCATTGTGGCGGTGAATCGTTATCGATAAAAGCAAGCCGATTGATCTCGGAATGGTTAGGATACCGGTCCATGGGAAAGATCTCCTTGCTGGCAGTCGCGCCTGGCGATTCCCAGTCGTTGCCAACCCTTAAACGAACAGAGGCGGTTACACTGGGAACCGCCTCTGTGATACTCGGAGGATTTGTACCGAGCGTATTTTATTTGGACGTTGGGTGTCAGTGGCTATGTGCTCTGAGTATAACAGATCGCAAAGGTAAAGATACTCCCTCGCAGTTTTATTCGCGTCAACGGTCTAGGGTGATATATCTGGGAGGAAGCTGCACCGACCATTCTCCAGCGGTTGTTCACATCGAAAAAAGACAACAGTCTTCACTATCTGGATTCGATTCAGCAGGAAGTTGCCGGCGCCAAGACGTCGGTGAATAAATCGAGCGAGCTTTTCGGGAAAGGAAAATCTCCCTTTTGGTCACGTCACCGAAGCTCGCGAGTTACGCAACATAAATATGGACGGAGTTTTCTTCGATGCGCAGGCCGCGCGTGATCAGCTTTACGATACTACAGACGTTTCGGCTGACGCTATCGATATCCGCCGCCGGAAAACCATCCTTTAGGTACCGCCCGATCAATTTTTCCTCGCCCACGGTAATTATGTGAAGATAATCCATATTGTCGGCTTTAAAATAGCGCTCCGTTCCCGGAGCGGGGTTGTTCAGATCGTTTTGCAATTTACTCGACAGTTTTATACCCACGAACAATCGGTGGCCCGCTTCAATCATTTCGTCCTCCTTTGTACCGCAGGTTATCCGGTCATTGCAAAAATTACTAGGGAAAATCGACCTTTTACCGCTTGAATCGAACGGTTCTGCCAAGCCCCCCGACTTCCGTAAAGTAAGCGCGCCGCCGAAAAACGGGATGCGGTTGAAAAGAGAGCACTAACTTTGTGAGTCATTTGGCGACGAGGCACAATTGGCAATTTCCTTACTTGACCTTTCACCATTTACCGTCTGATGTCGCATGTTAGCCTGCTTGATCCAATAGTCAGACTCCTTGTGTGCCTCTGGACCATCGTATCCGAGAAAATACTGGTTTCCATCCGCGCTGTATTCCCCAGTTGTTTCCGTCATGATCAAATCGTCAACAACGGCCAGGTGATTTGACTGCTGCTCTACTCCTCGCACTTCGGTGCGCAGTGCGTCGTCCCCTCCGGCGACTTCGACGAGCGCCCAGCAAATGATGGGGCGATTAAAGATATTTACTTGCTCATTTTCTGATGGCTGACAATGAACGGCTTTCCAACCCGCCGGTGCCGCGATAATTTGAAGAATTTTCCATCTATTATTTTTGTTCACGACGCCCTCTCAAATGTTATTTGCCCTTTATCGCGATGTATCCACCCCGACATCTCTTGCATCCACACATAAACTACGATTCCTGCCCCGACACAACTCCCCCCAGAGTCGCAAAAGAACGTAGGATCCGCCTTACGCCACTCGCCACAACCAAACCTAACTATGCCGCAGTCTGTTGCATAACGCCCTTATATGCAAATTTGGAACGCGAGGATTTAACTCCCCGCACCGGTGACAAATCCAGTAGTCCGAGTATTGTTCGGCAACCGAACAATCTCTACAAATACTGCAATAACGATGGCGGCAGGACTCACAATCGGCACGTCCGGTCGCGTTCGATGCCCAGATGGCTTTTGCCCATGCCACATTCGTCGAACCCGCTTCGATCGCAAGATAGCGCGTGTGAGCCGCGGCTTTGTAATGCTTAGTAATCCGCTGCATCACCCGCCCTCGCACATCAACCGCATAAAAAGCCATGATCCCTTCCTTCTTCCGGGCTAAACGCATTTTGATATTAATCGTCCGATTCTTTTGATCAGAATACTACGCTGACTTGGTCAACAGTAGTCGTCCGAAATTCAACAACGGGGTCAGAGCCAAGCTCGCAATCGCCTCACTCGTACAGAATCCAGAGACGGCGGTGCAATACGCGCCTATGAGCCGGAATATATCCCCAGGGAATCTTCCTCTAATCGGAAGTCCCATGTGATCAGCGATTTTTGAAAATTTTTACCCCCCTCGAGCCAAATGCCGGAACAATGACTAGAAAAGTATTGATTGAGAAAAGCAAATCTTTTGCCTCTATCTATCCCGATTGACCGCGGCGGAGACCGCTGGTTTCGAACCCACAGCGTGAAAGTGGAGCGGATCTCTTAAGTTTTGCAATTCTCGATAGTAATAAAGCGCCCTCGGCCTTCGGTCCTTAAATCTTAGCCGCTTGACGACAGAAACGGGAAAAGTTTTCGGCATCACCCGTGAGAGAATCGGCCAAATTGAAGTCATCGCGCTAAGAATCCTCCGCTACGCGCTACGAATGACCGCGTTCAGGGCCGGTAAGGCGACTAACAGATAAGGTCACAGGTGAAGCCCGGCCTTGCAAGCGTCACCCGCCTCCGCGAATTGACGCTCGCGGTGTTCCGCTTCACGGGTAATTTTTGCAAAGAGAATGGTCGGGGCGACCGGATTTGAACCGGTGACCACACGCACCCCAAGCGTGTGCGCTACCAGGCTGCGCTACGCCCCGACGGCGGTACAAAATGTAACACCCCCCGCGCCCTAAAGCAATTTCTATAGGCAAAGCAAAATGCGATTAGAGTTCCCATCCGGGATCAGGCACGAGAATTTGCGGAAACACCATCAACATCTCCAGCGACTGGCTGAATCCGTCCAGACCGGGAAATAGTGTCGCCCGGTTCATGTTGGTGCGCTGCAGCCTCTGAATAATTTGTTTTCTTAATCGGGAATCGTTCTTGATGGTAAATTTGATGAGGCTTCCTGAAAAATCTTTCTTGCCGCTTTTTTCCTCCGCGAGGGCCTCCAGATTCGCTTCAAACGAAGCGGAGACTTCTCCCGGGCATAAAAACAGCCCCTGTTGAATGACGAGCCTCTCATTGAGACGGTAGGGATTGATGGGAAAGACAAATTTTTTGCTCGACTGAAAGGCGGTCCGAAAAGTTTCTTTGTTGGTGACGTTGGGATCTTTGCCCCCGTATTCGCTGTCGATGAGATTGGAAATTTCGCCGAGTTCAGCTCTTACCTGCTGGCGCACCCATCGCGAGTCGAGGGCCCAGACGGCGCATTCTCTCTCGGCATCCTCCACTGCGAAGAAGATGGCCACCCAGAAAGAATAGGTCCAGTCCAGGAGCCTCGTGGGGGCGCCGTAATGCTGCATGAGCGCAAGCCATTCCATCAAGTTGTCGTCGTGCGGCACCACCATCGTATAGTGATGGCACTGCCGTTTGAACCGCCTAAGCAACCCGCCCTCGATCCGGGCCACGCTGTGGCGTCGGTCCATGCTCTCGAGCCCGTTTTGCAATATGCTCTCCTGAGCCGAAAACTGCGCGACGCTATCCGACCCTTCAACCGCGTCTAGACCGAATCGGCATATGGCACGCTGCAGCCGGGTTTCAAAGTGGTCCGAGCTATTCTTGTATCCGCGGAAAATCCACTGCTTGTTCTCCTCCTTCTGGGATTCGTTTTCGTGAAGCTCCTTAAAGCAGCGATCCAGATCGCTCAAAGACTCGATTCTTACTTGAGAGTAGATGTGGCGTTTCTCGTCCATCGGCCCACCTCTTAACACCTGAAACCGCTTGCGTCTTTGCCGCTGTGGAATCCTCCAGTTCCTTATGGCTCCGGGCATAAGCGCCACGCCCACCGGCCACAGAAGAAACCGCGACGTTTTCGTTTTAAGCATCTGCAGGCCAACGCCGCAGAATCTTAGCCTATGAAAAACTGACTATCTCAGCAAGGGGGCTATCTTCCGGGGAACAGGCAAACTCGATTAGAGTCATCTACCCATACCCGCCGCCGAGGGCCGCGGCTTCGCGCCGCTTGTATGTCGGGAAAGCTTAGGAAAGCAATTTACGAAGGGATCGTAGCTCTTTTTGGATCTTGATCAGCGCGCTTTTATACTTTTGCTCCGCGAGGGGGAGTCGCAACTGGTTTTTTTCTTCTTTCTTGGATTCTTTGAGCTTTTTTCGCGCTCCCTCAATGGTAAAACCTTCGGAATAAAGCAGTCGCTTGATGTCGAGCAGCAGTTCGACATCGCGCTTTTTGTAAAGTCGATGTTTTGAGGGAGCCTTTGACGGCTTTAACAAGTCAAATTCCGTCTCCCAGTAGCGCAGGACGTAGGGCTCAACGCCGACGATTTCACTGACTTCGCCGATTTTAAAATAAATTTTATCCGGCAAACGAGCTGCCATCGCCTATCGCTAGTCCGATACCGAGGAAGAGGGAGACGACATGGAAGATGACGAGGGATTCATGGAATTGAGACTTTTCTTCAGGATCTGGCTCGCTTTGAAGGTCAGCACCTTGCGCCCGATGATAATGATTTCATCGCCGGTTTGAGGGTTTCTTCCCTTGCGCGGCCGTTTGGTGTTGACTACAAAATTACCGAAACCAGAAATTTTTACCTTCTCGCCTTTTTCTAAGCAGGTTTTGATAATATCAAAAGTAGCTTCGACAACGTCGGTCGCGTCTTTCTTGGCAAAACCGACCTTTTCATAAATCCGATTGATAATTTCTGCCTTGGTCATATTCTACCTCTACCCTGATCTGTGGTCTCAGCCCTTAGCTCCTCAGCTCGGCGCCGAACAGTTTGCCGATTTGATCAACCAGTTTTTGATGCAACGCACCGACCTCGCCGTCCGTCAAGGTCCGGTCATTGGCGCGATATGAAATTTTGTACGCCAAACTCTTTTTGTCCTCTGGAACTTGAGCGCCGAGGTATTGGTCGAAAACCTGAACATGCTCGATCAACGTTTCATCCAAATCGTTAAGCCAGCTAATGATCTGCCAAGAGGGAAAAGAACGATCGACCACAACGGCAAAGTCCCGTTCAACCGCGGGAAAACGCGGCAGGGGGCTAACCTTGATTTGACGCGGAGCATACTGAAGCAAACCCTCTAAGTCAAGTTCGAAAAGCCAAAATGGCGTAAGTTCATAACGCTCGCACAGATCAGGGTGGAGTTGTCCTAAGTATCCCATGCGCTTTTCCGCTAGGCAAAGAGTTGCCCCCTGTCCCGGATGTAATACATCCACTGCAGTCGCCGACCATGTCGCCCTCTCCTCCACATTAAGCAGATCGCAGATACCTTCCACTAACCCTTTGCAATCCAAAAATCCCAAAGCAGTTTCCTGGGCCTGCCGCAAACCTTTGCTGGCCCGTGCGCCATATAGCACGCCAGCGACCCTTTGCCTTTCGCTGGTCTCCCCGCTGGTCGATCGGCGGAACACCTTGCCTAGGTGATACGCCCAGAAACTCTGCGTTTTGTACGCCAAATTGAGGCGTAGATTTTCGATCAGGCCGGGGATTAGACTCAAGCGCATCTCGGCGTTTTCCTTGGCTAGCGGGTTCAATACGGCCACGGGATTGACCGCTTCATTCCACAGACCACCGAAGCAACCGTTGAGCCAGGCAGCCGTAAAGGGAAGATTGATGACTTCTACCAGTCCTTCCCCGGCCAAATAAGAGCGCAATCTCCTCTCCTGTCCAAGCCGGTAATCAGCCGTGGTTCCTGGGGAGCGCAAAGGGGGCAACGTAGAGGGAATCTTTTGATAGCCATAGAGCCGCGCCAGTTCCTCAATCAAGTCTGCCTCTCGTGTGAGATCAAGACGGCTGGCGGGAGGAACGACTTTGATGCGCCGGCTCCTCACCTGCCGTTGGGTTTTTAAACCCAGGGATCGCAGCAATTTTTCCGCCTGCGCCCCCTCGATTGAAACCCCGAGAAGTTTCTCGATCTGCTCCTCGCGTAACAATAGAATCGAAGCCTTGGGGCGTCGCGCATATCGATCAGCCACGCCGGCCACCGGAGCGCCGCCGGCTAATTGGGCGAGCAAACTCAAAGCGCGATTGAGGGCGACGACGGTCCCGTCCGGATCCACCCCGCGCTCGAAGCGATGCGAAGCCTCAGTGTGAAGCGCCAATCTCTTGGCGGTGCGGCGCACCGATGTGGCATCGAAATTCGCGCTCTCCAGCAAAAGCGATCGAGTATCCTCCCTGACCTCAGTATCTCTGCCGCCCATTACCCCCGCAAGCGCGATGGGTCGGTCAGCGTCACAGATGAGCAAATCCTCCGCCACCAGCTCTCGTTCGATACCGTCAAGGGTCGTGAATTTCCGGATTTCCTTCGCCGCCCGCGCGACGATCCGTCGCGACGGCAGCCGATTCATGTCGAAGGCGTGGAGCGGCTGTCCCGTCTCTAGCATCACATAGTTCGTCACGTCGACCACATTGTTGATGGGCCGAATGCCGCAAGCCTCCAAGCGAAACCGCAACCAATCGGGGGAGGGGCCAATACGGACCTCGTCAGCAATTTTAGCCGAGTAGCGCGGGCAGAGTCGCGGATCTTCGATGACGATGCTGATGCGCTTGGAGAGATTGGGTTCTTTTCTCGGTAGTGGCACGGGCGCTGTTCTTGCCGCACCACCGCCCAATGCCACCACCTCTCGGGCGAGGCCGCTAATACCAAGGCAATCGCCACGGTTAGGAGTGACGCCGATCTCGAAAAGCCAATCGTCCCGACTCGTGTCCGGTTCCCGCAATCGCGTTAGCGACTCGACCTCGAGACCGGCCATGGTGAGTCGCTCTGCGAGTTCTTCCGCGGTGACGTTGACAACGACAAATTCTTTAAGCCAATTGAAAGTAAACTTCATAATATTTGGCCAATGGAATGTTGGAGCGATGGAATATTGAGTTGGCGCCCGTCACTCCCATATTTCATCATTCCATTATTCCCGCCGAAGTATTTCCTAGCTGAATTGCCGCAAGAATCTCAAGTCGTTTTGAAAAAATTGTCGAATATCATCGATCCCGAACTTGAGCATCGCGATGCGCTCCACCCCCATGCCGAAGGCAAACCCCGAAACTTTATCCGGATCATAGCCGACAAATCGGAATACTTCAGGGTCGATCATGCCGGCGCCGAGAATTTCCAACCAGCCGGTTCCCTTACAGACTCGGCAGCCCTGCCCTGCAACGCCGCCCCCCTGCCCTTTGCAGATGAGACATTGAATATCGATCTCGGCACTGGGTTCGGTGAAGGGGAAAAAACTCGGCCGAAACCGGACCCCAGTTTCTCCACTAAACATCTGCCTCAAGAAATGGGTCAACACCCCCTTCAAATCGGAAAAAGCGATACGCTCGTCCACCATGAACCCTTCCACTTGATGGAACATCGGCGAATGGGTCGCGTCGTCGTCGTGGCGATAGACGGCGCCCGGAACGATGACTTGAAGAGGCGGTTTTCGGCTCTCCATCGTACGAATTTGCACAGGCGATGTATGCGTTCGCAGCAGCAGCCCATTGGAGACAAAGAAGGTGTCCTGCATGTCGCGAGCCGGATGATCTCTGGGGATATTGAGCGCTTCGAAGTTGTGATAGTCGTCCTCGATGTCGGGCCCCCGGGCAACCTCGAAGCCCATTGCCCAGAAAACATCGATAATTTCGTCGATCACCAGAGTCAGCGGATGAATCCGGCCCCGCTCCCAGCGCGTTCCGGGCAGCGTGATGTCTATTCTTTGTTCCTTAAGAGCGCGTTCCTTCGCTTGCGCCTTGACGATCGCAAGCCGTTCATTGATATGCTGCTCAACCTGACGCCTAAGTTGATTGAGCTGATCACCGGCACGGGGACGCTCCTCCGGCGCAAGATCCTTCAAGCCCCGTAACAGAAGGGTCAAGCTCCCTTTGCGCCCCAGGACCTCGACGCGCAACTGCTCGATTTCGACCTCGGAGTTGGATCGCCGGATACGCTCCAGAACCTCTCCTTGAAGAGCTTCTAGGGAATCATTCATGGGAGCTTGGATCTTAAACGATTAAACGTTCAAGTGAGCTTTTGCGGTTTGGGCGAGCTGGCCGAAAGCGGGCAAGTCGACAACCGCCAGTTCGGCTAGCATCTTGCGATCCAGCTCGATCCTGGCCAGATGAAGGCCTTTGATCAATTGGCTATAGGATATCCCGTTGAGTTTGGCGGCCGCGCCGATGCGTGTAATCCATAACCCCCGAAAGGTGCGCTTCTTGACCCGCCGATCGCGGTAGGAAAACGTGAGAGCCCGCTCTACCGTCTCCACCGCGGATCGATACAATCGGCCGCGCCCTCCCACGTAACCCTTTGCCAGCTTCATGATTTTTTTTCGTCTTTGTCTCGATTTACTTCCACCTTTGGCTCTTGGCACTGCTGTAACTCCTTCCTGGGTAAAAAATACCAAGCGACGGGGATTAAGAGCTGAGTGACTCACCTCTCAGCGCCCGCCGCGCACCGCTCCATCCGGCAAATTTTTTAAAGATAGGGTATCAGTTTTCGAATATTCTTCGACTCCACGGCCGCCACCAACGTGCCGTGCCGCAGCTGTCTCTTGCGCTTTTTCTTCTTGCTCGATAACAAATGGCTTTTAAAGCCTTTGCTCCGCTTGATTTTCCCGCTGCCGGTAACCTTAAACCTTTTCATCGCTGCTCGATTGCTTTTGATTTTTGGCACTTTAATTTCCTCTTTATCTTTGTTGCTTATTCGGAGAGTTTCGTGTCTCAGGTAAGTTTTTCAATCAACTGGAAGCCTCAGACGCGAAACTTGAGACCCTATTTCGGGGTCAAGAGCATGGCCATGTTTCGCCCTTCGAGCCTTGGCTCGATGTCCACCTTGGCGACGTCTTGTACCAGTTCCACCACACTGCGCAGCATCTGCCGCCCTAACTCCGGATGCGTAATCTCACGCCCGCGAAAAAAAACCGAAACCTTCACCCTTTGCCCTTTTTCGATGAACTGACGAATATTGCGCACTTTATGGGTCACGTCGTGGGGATCGGTACGGGAACCCATCTTGACTTCTTTGACGTCAACCACCGAGTGTTTTTTCGCACCATGTGATTTTTTTCTCTGCTCGTAGCGAAACTTCCCATAGTCCATCATGCGGCATACCGGCGGTTGGGCATCCGGGGCAACCTCGACCAAATCCAACTCCTGCGCTTCCACCAGCTTTAACGCTTCATGGAGCGCCATCACGCCCAGTTGTTCGCCTTTTCCGCCGATGACGCGCACTTCACGCGCCCGTATTTGATGATTAATCCTCGCTTCTCTAGCGATAAACCACCTCCGTCTGTCGTGAAACTTTCATAGGGTTATCCTTCTCCGGTTTCCTGTGTCATTTCTATTTTTAGCTTCTCGATAAATGCATCAAGCGCCAGCGGGGGCAGGTTCTCCCCTCCTCTGCGGCGCGGGGCGACGGTTTGCGCTTCGACTTCCTTGTCACCGATCACTAGGGCATAGGGAATCTTCGCCAGCTGCGCCTCACGAATCTTATAACCAAGCTTTTCGTTGCGCCCATCCAACTCGGCTCGCCAGCCTCCCTCTAGCAAACGGTCGAAGACCTTCTTAGCATAATCCTTATGGTCATCGGTAACGGTCAAAATCCGCACCTGCACCGGCGCCAACCAGAGGGGAAAAGCCCCGGCACAGTGCTCGATCAGGATCCCCATAAAACGTTCAATGGAGCCCAGCAGCGCCCGGTGGATCATCACCGGGCGCTGCTCGGTGCCGGCCGGAGAAGTATAAACCAATTCAAATCGCTCGGGCAAAAAGAAATCCAGCTGCATGGTCGCCAGCTGCCAGCCGCGTTTCAAGGCGTCGAGAATGACAAAGTCGATCTTTGGACCGTAAAACGCGCCATCCCCCGGATTGATTTGAAACTCGATATTTTCCCTGGCCAGGGCCCGATGGAGAGCGGCTTCCGCCATGTCCCAAACCGCCGGGTCGCCGATGTATTTTTCCGGTCGCGTCGCGAGCTTCACGTGCATCGCGCCGAATTGAAACGTGCGATAGACCTCCCGCAGCATCGTGATGAGAGCGCTGATTTCGGATTCGATCTGTTCCGGCGTGCAGAAAATATGAGCGTCATCCTGGGAGAAAGAGCGAACCCGAGTCAGTCCCGAGGTCACGCCGGAACGTTCGTAGCGATGCAAACGCCCGAAGTCGGCGATCCTCAGCGGCAGATCACGATACGAACGCTTCTTCGATGAATAAATAAAGGTGTGGCCCGGGCAATTCATCGGTTTTACCCCGAATTCCCTCTCATCGACTTGGGTGAAGTACATATTATCTCGATAGTGTTCATAATGACCGGAACGGCGCCACAACTCCACGTCGAGGATTTGCGGGGTGATGACTTCCTCATAGCCGTAACGCACATAGAGCCGCCGCACATAGGCGATGAGCTCGTTGTACAGCAGGGTTCCCTTCGGATGAAAGAAAGGACTTGCCGGCGCAACGGGATGAAAACTGAACAAATCCAATTCGCGCCCGAGCTTACGATGATCCCGCTTTTTTGCCTCTTCGAGTAGACGCAGATGTTCCTTGAGCTCTTGCTTGGTGGCCCATGCGGTGCCGTAAATTCGCTGCAGCATCTCGTTCTTTTCATCACCGCGCCAGTAGGCCCCAGCCACCCCGGTGATCTTGAACGCCTTCAGCATCCCGGTGGAGGGCACGTGAGGGCCCCGACAGAGATCCACCCACTCTCCCTGGCGATAAAGCGACACGGTTTCATCCGCAAGCGCCTCCAGGATGGCAACCTTGTACGCCTCCCCCAAGCGACGGAAAAGGTCAATCGCCTGGATTTTCGGCAGCTCCTCACGGCTCACTTTGAGGTTTAATTTGGCGATTTCCTCCATCCGTTTTTCTATTTGTTCGAGCTCTTCCGGGGTAAAAGACTGCTCTCTTTTGAAGTCATAATAAAAGCCATCCTCAATAGTAGGCCCAATGGTCACCTGGGTGCCTGGGAAAAGGCTCTGCACGGCCTGCGCCATGAGATGGGCGCAGGAATGACGCAACACATCGAGCCCCTCGGCACTCTCCATGGTGATCCAATCTAGAGTGCAATCATGTACCAGCTCTCGGCTAAGATCCACCGGACGGCCGTCCACTCTAGCTGCGATTACCTGGTTCGTGATCCCGGCCATAGCTCCGATATCGGCAACCCGAGTACCGCGGCGCACTTCTACGGTTTTGCCAATAGGTAATGCTACCTGAATATTATCCATCCCGGCGATTAGGAAAGAATGGTAGGCACGGGCAGGATTGAACTGCCGACCTCTTCCGTGTCAAGGAAGCGCTCTCCCACTGAGCTACGTGCCTGCGTGACTCGACAGGCTAGCCCCCCGCGGGGCCCCTTAAGGTTTATAAAACATTTCATTTTGCGGTTGGTTACTTACGCTGCGGTGCAACACTATGAATGTGCTTTTCAAATGTTGCAAGCCATCGAATTTATTACCAATTTTTTATCCGACTGTCAACCTGCCTGCGGCAACTTCGAACTCCCGAAACTGTATCCCCTCCCTTTTAAGCCATTTAGTGGAGCACCTGCACCTGTTTTGTGAGCCTCACGATCTGCTCTTTGATCGCTGTTTTATCCGCCGCATCGGGCGCAAGAGAAAGATAGTTTTCTAAATCACTGAGCGCTTGGCGAAAACATTCGAGCTTTAGATAAACCAGTCCACGATCGCGGATCTCCTCGGCAGAGTCGGGTTCCAGGATCACCAGGCGCTGCATCACGGACAGGGTCCGCCACAGATCGTTGGCTTTGAAGTAGATTAGCTTTAGGTTATTGAGGATCCTTTTCAAAATTTGTTTTTTTGTCACCGCTAAAAGAAAGCTCGGTTGGAACTCTACCTTGTCGCCGTACAAGCCGCGGAGCATTTTTTGCAAACTTTCACGCGACCGTATTTCCCCTGTGTTGAAAGGGTCGATCACCAAGTCGTCGCTTTGAGCTGGATACTTGACGAGGAAATGACCCGGGAAGCCAACGCCTTGCAGCGCAAGTCCGACGCGCTCGGCCACTTCCATGTAGAGCAGCGAAAGCGTAATCGGAATGCCTGTTTTGCGTTCGATGACTTCGTTCAAAAAACTGTTTTTCGGATCGTAGTAATTTTCCCTGTTGCCTTTGAACCCCAGGTCGTTGAACAAGACGCAGTTGATGGCGGCGATGACACGATAGACAGTGATTTCCTCGCCCAAACGGCGGCTGACGGCAACCCCGATACGGTCTAAGCGCGTCAAATATTCCTTTACGTCCAAATTCGGGTACTCTGAGATAACCATCGTCAATGCGGCCGACCCCAGGTCAATCTTGTCCTCTGGGCCATCGATCGCCCGGCGAAAATCCTGGTGTGGCTCGGTGCTCAACCCCCCCTCGCATTAACGAAACTCGGAAATGACGTCCACCAGCACAGGCAATTGCTTCTCTTTAACATATTTGAGGGCGCGCTCCAGAGCGGGACGCAACTCGGCGCTGGCACGAATAGGCCCTTCGCTGTGCACCCCGAAGCACTGGGCCATTTTGGCATAATCCACCGCCGGATCATCCACATGGGTACCGATGCCGGCGTTTTCCACCGGCCGTTTACGGAACTTCGCCACCTCGATGCCATGCTCTTCGGAATTATAATAGGACTGGTTGTTGTGCATAACGATGAGCAGCGGGATGCGATGTTTGGCTGCTGTCCAGAGCGAACTGGAGGTCATGAGTAAGTCACCGTCCGATTGGATATCGACGGCAAGCTTACCACTTCCTTTGAGCGCCAGAGCCGCGCCGATGGCGGCGCTCGCCCCATAACCCACCCCCGCACCGCCGCTGGCGCCCAGAGATTGGTTCGGCTTGGTAAAATCCCACAGGCGCCGCGCCCATCCGTTGGACGATCCGTTGACCAGAACCCAGTCTTCTTTTTTGATGACCTCGCCCAGTTCCAGAGCTAACCAAGCCGTTGAGATATCCTTCTGTGAGCCTTTTCCCTGGGCGTCGGCGAGCCATTTGGCGCGGCGGGTTTTGTGCTTTTCGGCCAACTCTTTTTGCCGCCCTTCAATGGCGTTATTCTTCCTGCCGTCGCTGCCAAGCCCTTCGCGACAAAGCCGGGTCAGCTCCGGCACGGCCACCGAGGTATCCGCGCATATGGGCAGATCCAACGCCTGCAGGGCGTGGTAGTCGCCGGCCCAGCTGTGAACCAGCATGTCGTTCATGGATATGCTGATGAGTTTGACCTCCGGCGTTGTGACATACTCGCAGGCGCGGGTTTGCTTGCTCACCGTGGTCAGCGAACCAAACAGGTCGGCCACATCCAGCGCGAGGATAACGTCAGCTTTTTGCAGGATTTCTCTTGCTCCATCGGTGACATCTAACGGATGATTCGAAGGAAAATTGAAGCGCGCTCCTTTATCCACCACCGGAGCCGCTAAAAGCTCCGCAAGCTCGACCAGCGCTTGGACCGTTTTGGGGTTGCGGCCCAGGGTATCCGCAATAATCAGCGGGGTTTTCGCGTTGACGAGAAGCTGTGCCGCGCGGCGCAGCGCTTCCGCGTTAGCCTGCACCGGCGCCGGCGCGGCATAGCGGCTGATGTCCGGTATCTCCACGGGGTTACCGATGGAATCTTCCTGAATGTCGGCGTCGTAGTTAATATAGATGGGCGCCATCGGCTCCGTCGTAGCGATGCGATAGCCTCGGATAAAAGAATCAGGCACGTCTTCTAGACAATACGGCTGATCGTCCCACTTGACGTAGTCGCGCACCTGGTTTCCCTGAACCAGCGCGGTGTGAATCCAATCGATACGCGGGCGACGCCGTTTGGTGTTCATAGGGCCAGTGCCGCCAAGGACAATGATGGGAACCCGATCTATATAGGCGTTGAAAATCGCCATGCTCGCGTGTTGCAGCCCAACCATATTGTGCACGATGGCGATCATCGGTTTGCCCTTGGCTTTGGCGTAGCCATGCGCCAGCGCCACCGAAATCTCTTCGTGATTGCAGAAGATAACTTCCGGCTTGTAGTTGCCGCCGAAGTTGACGATGGAATCGTGAATGCCACGAAATGTCGCTCCCGGGTTGAACGCCGCGTACTCTATATCAAAGGCTTTCATCAACTCGACGACCACGTCGGAGCCGAATTCCGCCTGTTTTTTCTCCACTCTGGTTTGCGCTTTTGCCACTTTTGTCTTCCTCCCTGTTTAATAATGGTTTTTCCGACGATTCTGTAGGGAACTCTCCACCACGAAGTGATTCATGAGCCTACGCTCGCCCACAGAGGATGAAAATGGACGTATATTCTTCGAAGCCGAGACCCCAATTGCCAACGAGTCCGACATTCCCCCATGCTTGGTACGGGAATCGAAGCGGAATTCGGACTAGACCCCCGATTAAAACGTTCGGGGTGACACTTTCCGGGAATCATCCCTCCACCCCCGACAAGCAAGTTTTCAAAAAAGCATGCGAAGGACGAAAGCATTTGTACAAACAATCGATTTTTTTCCCGTTATCCTATTTTCCTGTCCTTCGCGACCTTCGTGGTGAACCGAAAGGTCCGGCATGCTAAATCAGCATTACCGGTCACTCACATAAGACTCTGCCGCGCTTTAATAATTATGGAATTCACTTTTTTGCTCTGTCGCCCGCTACGGCTCTCCGCACCGGAAACAACCTTACCCCCTTACTATGAACCGAGGCAAGACGCAAAGGGGGGCCAAGGCAAACAGAATTGGTTATCGGCGTTACGGGGTATCCTGGGGGCGATTTTAAGTGCTTGATCCTCTTGAACCGCTCTCAGCCCGCCGCCTGAATCTTTGAGTCCGAAGGCAGCTTCTCCTGCAGCAGTCCCTTGGAAAAAAACAGCTCGAGGGTATCGGCGAGATTGCCCTCCCGCGCGCCGGTTTCAGAAGCTCTCCCCACATCGAGAGCGGCAATGGCCTGCAAGACTTTCTTTGCTGCGGGCGCCATAAAAGCCGTCATTCCATGATGGCTGAACGTTCGCTTCAGTTCATCCATTTCTTCAGCTCTCCTGCCGGCGTGCAGTCTGAGCCCCACGATACTAGAGGCGACTTTATCCAGCAACCCGGGAAAACTTTCCTCGTAACGCTCGACGACCTCATCGAGCAACCCAAAACTTTTAGCCCCCATCAAAAGCTCGACAAAAAGCCCCTGCAAACCCTTTGTCAAACCCGCATAAACAACTTTGAAGGCTGAAGCCTGGGCGATGGTTGGCCCGAGGACTTTTACGGTGAATCCGAAGGCCTCCAATTCCTGTAGCTTGGCAGCTTGCGGCCCGGAAACATAAACTACCGCGCCTTTGTCCATTTTCGTTGCTGAACCGATAATGCAGCCGTCGACAAACTCCACGCCGCTCGGGGTCAAGACTTTACCCACCTCAGTCGCTGTCATCGGCGAGATCGCATTGGCATCAAGATACAAAAGACCGCTGCGTCCCGCTTTGACCGCCGCTTTGGCCACTTTCCCCGCCACACGCTTGGCGGCGAACGGCACGACGATTGAAACAATCAGATCGACCTCCTTCACCAGGCGCGCCATGGAGGGAAGACAGATAACGCCGATATTTTCCGCCCGTTTGCGCGTGGTCTCGCTCCGGTCTTTAGCATAGGTCAGCACCCGAACGCCGCGTCGGGTCAATATTTGCGCCCAATGAAATCCCATTTCACCGATGCTCAAGATTCCGATTTTTTCCATCGCCATAGCACGCTCCTTCCAGCTATTGATATAGGTTGATCACGTCGATCATCTGCCTCAAGCGGGCAAAATCCTCCCGATTGAAATGCATCACCAGGCGATGCAGATGCAGCGTTGCCGGGTCGTCCGATTCGTCGGGCAAGGGTTCGGTTTGCTTAACCGTGTCGCCCTTTAGGATGTCGACAAATTCGCGGTTCAGCGCATCGAGCAATGCGGGCGTCGGGGGATGATTGATGCGAATCACCAGATCCCGACCGACAAAGCGATAGGAGTGGTAGTTGCGGTAAAAACTCTTGATTTCCGCAATTGCCGTTTCGACATCGCTGATGATCTTGAAGAAACTCAATTCCGGCTCCGAGATATAACCGTAGCGCAGCATCGCCTCGCGTACGAATTCCGCCCATTCTTCCCAATAGCCCTGGCCGGGCACATCCATGAGCAGAATCGGCACCAATTGGCTCTTGCCGGTTTGCGCCAGGGTCAATGTCTCGATGAGCTCATCCTGAGTGCCGAAACCGCCAGGGAAAAACACAAAGGCGTCGGCTTCTTTAACAAAAACCAACTTGCGGGTAAAGAAATATCGAAAAGTGATCAGCTTGGGGTCGCCACGGATAAAGGGGTTGGCTTGCTGAACCGACGGCAACCGGATGTTGACGCCAAAACTCTTATCCCGGCCCGCTCCCTCGTGCCCCGCCTGCATGATGCCCGGTCCGGCACCGGTGATGACCATGAAGCCCTCTTCAGCCAGACGCCGTCCAAACTCTCTGGCCATCTGATAATAAGGATTGTCCTGCGCCACTCTCGTCGAGCCAAAAATACTGACCTTGCGAACAATACGGTGCGGCGCGAATATTTTAAACGCGTAACGCAACTCCCTTAGAGCGCGATTGAGAATTTTCAAGTCTCCACGGCTCGTCCCATCATCCACCAGCTTGCGCACCGTGCGAAACATCTGGGCGATCAAATCCCGGTGCTCGGGACCCGATGGAGCGTTCAACCACTCCTCAACCTGCGCTTCGATGAAGCTTAACTTGGCTTTCGACGAGTCCATGATTTTCTTTCTCTATGACACAAGGTGGCTCCTTTTTAAAGGACTACGCCGCCGCGAGCGTCTAATGATTTCTCTCAAAAACTCTGTTTTTCCCTCCGTATTGGGACAGCCTCGCGCCTCTATGGAGGTCGCTGAAAATTTAAGATGTCGGAGCCGAGATAATCTGCTAATATTTCCAAACAAGATAATGTTGCGACACCCACCTTCACTGAACTCTCTCACTAAGGAGCGATTTAGAAGTGCGAACTCCAACGGTGCGAGGTAGAAAAGTGTCTTCAGGGCCTGACCAAGCGAAACCCCGGCGAGCCGAAGTTTCATCAAGCGGTCAGAGAAGTAGCCGATGCGGTGCTCCATTGGCGCTGGAAAATCGGTGCTATTACGACGCCAACATACTCGAGAGCATGACAGAGCCGGACCGTATCGTCATTTTTCGCGTAACCTAGCAAGACGACCAAGATTCCATTCGAGTAAATCGGACCTGTCGCGTGCAATTCAACAACGCCATCGGATCCTACAAAGGAGGCTTGCGATTTCACCCGCCGGTGAATCAGTCGATTCTCAAATTTCTCGGATTTAAACAGGTTTTCAAGTACACCCTCACCGGGCTGCCCATGGGAGGCGCCAATTTCAACCCCAGGGGCAAAAGCGACCGCGCAGTGAATTTTGTCACGGGGGCCAACGTCGGTGGCTTCATCAAAGTCGCCGATGCATTGATAGCCTACGGCATAATTCGATGCGCTTATAGACCGCGATTTTGACCCTGAATTTCCTTGGGAATAAAGCCTTTGATAACGCGCAGCGCCCTTTCTATTAAACCGCAAGTCATCGACCAGGAATCGATAAAGAAACTTATCATCATGGTCTTACGCCCGGCCAAAGCCCTCATAGACCCTTGCGGCGAGGCCCCCCCCGGGGCTATGACATTGGCGCGCCGTTAGCTAACCCCTTGCACAGCCTTCTGTCATTATAATACATGTTATTTGCTGTTTCCTCAGTTTCCAGGTTTGTGGTTGGGACGCGTCTAAGGATCAGTTATGAGTAATGTTGTTTTAATTGAAAAACGAGACGAGATCCGGCAATTACTTGAGAAGCACTTTGCCGGCCGTTTCGCTATCGAACGCGTACCTACACTTAGGGCCGCTCAAAAGAAATTCAAGGATTCCGACATTCAGCTGCTAATCTGGAATGCTCCCAGTGGCGGTGCCAAAGGATCCGAGCCAATCGACTCGCTACCCCATTTGACTAAATATTTCCCCAAAACCGCCGCACTTATCATCGCCGACTGCGAAGAACCTGATTTTTTAGGGATCAGAGAAACCTCCTATTACTGGATTCGCTCGCCGTTCGAGGAAACCGAGCTTGCCGCGCTCGTTGAGAGAATACTCGACCGCCAAGCATTCTCCGGTGATGGTCCGGAGCCGACATCTGAAATTGCCGTACCCATCGAATTTGAGGGAATATTGGCGGTGAGTCTCATCATGCGCTCCGTCATCCAACAGATCATAGAGGCGGCCGCAGAGGATATTCCCGTTTTGATCACGGGGGAGACCGGCACAGGGAAGGATTTGGTCGCTGCCGCGATCCATAAGAGAAGCAAACGGAAAGATGCGCCGTACCTGCCCGTCAATATGGGAGCGATTAGCTCGGAACTCATCGCCAGCGAGCTCTTCGGTCATGAAAAGGGAGCCTACACCGGGGCGATCGAAGCCCGCGGTGGTTATTTTGAACAGGCCCAAGGAGGGACCATCTTCTTAGATGAGATCACAACTATGGACGAGAAAACCCAGGTGAGCCTGCTGCGCGTCCTGGAAACGAAAACTCTTCGTCGCGTTCGCGGGGATAAAGACATCAAGGTCAACGTCCGGGTAATCGCCGCCTCCAACGAAAACGTCGAGGAGGTTGTCAAAGCGGGACGCTTTCGCGAGGATCTTTATTATCGCTTGGATGTTTTTCGCATACATCTTCCCCCCCTACGAGAGCGCCCGGGGGGAGTCTCGCTGCTGACCGACCATTTCGTGGCGCGATTCGACGAGCTTTATAGCAGGTCCATTCGCGTTGTATCGCCCGAAACCTACCGCTTGTTAAGAAGGTATCAGTGGCCGGGCAATGTCCGCGAACTAAAAAATGTAATTCAGCGGGCAGTACTGTTAGCGAAAAGCGCGGAGCTGACTCCTGACCTTTTGCCGTTGCGCATTAGTGAGAGAGAGCCCGCAGGCGAAACCGATAGGAACCGACATTTTCCCCTCCAAGTGGGGATGAGCCTGGCGGATGTCGAGAAGGAATTTATAAAAATGACGCTGGCATCCGTCAGTGGCAACAAAATGAAAGCGTCTTCCATTCTGGGCATTAGCCGGCGCGCCTTATACAATAAATTGAAAAGATTCGGCTTGTTATAGTGGGAACAAATTGCACACCGATGTTGTCGTTTTTCTCCGTCAGGCGCCGACACCTATAAAACTAAAGACCACCGTTTTGCGTAGATTCTGCACACTGGGCCGTTAACCTCAAAGGCTTCTGTGCACGCTTAACACAGTGCGCGGCAAATTAGCTCGGTGGCTGTGCCGCAAAAATACCGTAACCCTTTAACTTTAGATATGTTTCTTTTTTTGGCCCGTCTCTTGCCTTTGTTCATAAGGAGACTGCGAGGGCCGGGAGGCCGCCAATCAAACAGTAGACAGTAGAATGTTAGCCCTTGAGCGAATTGTGGATTTAAAAAGAGTGCTGCTGGTTTGTTCTGAGTCTTGCCGCGAGGTGGAGGAGCGATTGCAACAAGCCGGCTGTTACGTCACCAAAGTAGACGGCGGCGCTACGGCGGTATATCGCGCGCGGCATGAGATACTTGACGCTGCCGTGCTGATTTCGACGGGACGGGAAATGGACATCACTGAAACAGTTTTAAATCTCCGCGACGTGAGCCCCTCGGTGGAGATCATCATCATGGTCGGCCAGGGTCGCGCCGGCGATGTGGCGTCGCAAAGCAAATTGATCGTAGATGCCATCCCGAAAGTAAAAATACTGACAATACAAGAACTCGGCCGCTATTTGTCATCTTTGGAGTGGCAGGGAGAAGCGATGGCGGAAGTCGCGCGCCCGGCCGCACCAGCGGCGGCTCAAACGCGCAATCGTCGCCACAACTAGGGGAACAGAAGGGTTGTGACCAGACTCAAGAGGTAGCAAGGACGTTTATCCAGGGAACTTTTTATGACGGACAGAGAAAATCAACGCTAAGCGACGGGAGAAATTGGAGGCAATTATGAAAAATAAACAAACATTAACTTTTCTTTGCATCATCGCTTTACTCCTTGGCCGTTCAGTCCCAGCATTAGCAGCGGACTACTACGCAGGCAAAACCATTCGTTTTATTGTCGGCTATGCGCCCGGGGGGGGCTACGACACCTACACTCGCGCCATCGCGCGGCATATTAGTAGGCATATTCCCGGAAACCCAACCACACTCGTGGAGAACATGGACGGCGCCGGAAGTCTATTATCAGCCAATTACATGTTCAATAAAGCGGATCCCGATGGCCTAACCATCGGCAACTTCAATAGCGGCATGGTGACCCAGCAGGCGTTGGGGTCGAGGGCGGCTCGATTTGACCCAAGAAAATTTGGCTGGATCGGCTCTCCCGTTAAGGGTTTTCCGGCTTGCATGGTGATGGGGTTCACTGGCCTGAAAACCCTCGACGACGTCGTCAAAGCGAGCGCGAAACTAAAATTTGCTGGCACCAGGTCGGGAGCATCGGGTGTCGATCTGCCCAACATTATGAACACTTTGATGGGTACAAAATTCAAAGTGATTTCCGGGTATGCAGGTACGGGTCCGACCCGCTTGGCGATGCAAAAACGGGAGGTCGATGGGATCTGCTCAGGGTGGGAGTCGATGAGGGTAACCGCTCGGGCCATGCTGGATGCCACCGGAGAGGATAAATTGATCCCGTTCGTCATTCACGGCAAGATGGAAGATCCCGAGGTGAAGGATCTCCCCCAGTTTACCAAGGTCCTCAAGGGTGAAGAGAACCTCAAGGCCTTCAAGGCCTGGGCCAATCAATATGACTTCCAGAGACCTTTGGTAGTGCCGCCAAATACACACAAAGATCGCTTGCAGACTCTCCGCAGCGCTTTGCAGAAAACGCTGACGGACCCGGAATTTCTGGCTGAAGCCAAGAAGTCCAAAATGCTAATCGATAACGTCACGGGAGCGGAAGTAGAGCAGAAAGTCGATGAAATTTTGTCGATTTCGCCGGCGATCAAGAACAAATTGCAATTCCTCGTACCCGGAAGCAAGACACAAAGTTAATTCTTGTACTTATAAACTGTAGCAGAGGAGAATCAAATGATAAAACCATTTGCAGTCATGATAGTTACGGTTATGGCGTTGATGTTAACCAACTCCCCTAACGCCATTGCCGACGATTTTTATAGTGGGAAAACAATCCGCGTGGTGGTCGGTTTCTCGGCCGGCGGCGGTTACGATACTTACACTCGGGCCATTGCGCGTCATGTGGGAAAGCATATTCCTGGAAATCCCACACTTGTGGTGGACAATATGGACGGCGCGGGAAGCCTGATCGCCGCCAACTATACATATAACAAGGGGGACCGTGACGGCACTTTCATCGGGGTTTGGAACAGCGCGTACGTTCTCTATCAAGCCCTTGGTGATAAAGCGGTCCGATTAGATGCGAAAAAACTCAACTGGATCGGCGCGCCGGTCAAAGGTTCGCCCGGTTGCAACATCATGGGCCACTCCCGCCTAAAAACCATGGACGAAGTCGTCAAGTCCGGCAGGGAGCTGAAAATGGGTTCGACGAGGGCGGGTTCGACCTACAACGATTTGCCCATGATCTTGAACCAGACCGTCGGTACCAAGTTCAACGTAATCAATGGCTTTCCCGGCACATCCCAAATCACTATCGCCATGCGATCGAAAGAGGTAGACGGGGGTTGCTGGGGCTGGGAGTCGGCCAGGGTCACGGCGCGGGCAATGCTCGATGCCGAGGGCGAGCAAAAACTGATACCCATAATCGTCCACAGTAAATGGGAAGACAGGGAATTGGCCAACGTTCCCATTACACGTGAATTCATAAAAGCCAAAAGTGGTGACGCAGGAGTCGGCATTTATAATACATGGGTTAACCAGTACGAGTTTCAGCGCCCCTGGGTAATGCCGGCGGGAGTGCCGAATGACCGGGTGGCGATCTTGCGAAAAGCGTTCAAGGCAACTTTCGAAGATCCCGAATTTTTAGCTGAAGCGAAAAAGACCAAGCTCGAATTGAATTATGTTTCTGCGGAGGAGGTCAATGGGCTGGTAAATGAGATTCTCAACATTTCGCCGAAGACGAAACAGGGCCTTCAGTTCTTGGTAAGGAAGAGCGAGAAGAAAACGGAGAAAAAGTAATTAGCTGAGGCACTCGGCGAATACAAAATTAAGAGTTCCGCCGATGATCCCGAAAAATCCTTTGCGCCTAACCGTCTGCTTCAGACTGCCGCGGAATACGCTTAGCTAAGCATAGCGTTGGGTGTGTCGAAAGGAGGATAAATTTATGGTCCGAAGGTCGAGTGCCATTTGGTTTGTGCTATTGACATTTCTGCTCTGCGTAGTAGTTGCTGACTACGCGACTACATCGCTAAGGGCAGAAGAGCTACCTCTGAAACCTGGTGAAGAGATTGTAACTCTCAATACTCGGCCTGGTGTATCCGTTAGGGTTTTACTTTCGTCGCCCGTGGGTGATCCTACAGCGCTTTTCATCCTTTTTTCGGGAAGGGCCGGCCAATTAGTCAATCGAGATGGTCAGATACGTTATCGGTGGGTAATCTCCGGTCTAGTGGAGCGTGGGTTTGTTGTTGCCACCCTTGATGTACCTTCAGATCAAGGAGGGCAAGGATTCACCGACAATTTTAAAAACAGTGATGCCCATGTCGCGGACACGATCAAGGTCATCGAGTTCCTATCTAAAAAATGGAATAAGCCTATGTTCTTGTACAGCCACAGTCGTGGCGCATTGTCGGCCGCTCAGCCTGCAATCGCGATTAAGAACCGAAAACTTGGAGGAATCGTTTTACCAGGAAGCCCACAGAGAGACAGTAGCCGGAGAACGCAATTATCTTCCTTAACCCTCGAGAAAATCTCTCAGCCTACGCTCTTTATTCACCACAAAGAGGACGGATGTCATGGTATTGATGCTGTACGTAAACAATGTGACCGGATCGTTGCAAGCCCAAAGGTAACGTTCGTCGAGGTTGTGGGTGGTGAATCATCCTTTTTTGCCGACCGTTGTGGTGGAGGCACACCCCACTGTTGCGCTGGCAGATACGACGAAGTGATTACAATCACGAGTGACCGGGCTACCGGAAAAGCGGTTCCGGAGCGTATTGGCGAGTAGCTTGCCTGGGAAGTACTTTCCCGAACCCTTTTTCTGGGCGGCCTATGGTTTAACGGGTGAATCTTGAATGGTTTTTTCTGATGAGCACAAAAATCAAAACTCTAGCTTTTAAGGCGCTATTGCATTGATATCTATCACCCATGATAGATTACGACGCGCCGATTATTTACCCAGGAGGTGAACTAAAATGAAAAGTAAATTTGTTATTTTATCCGCTGTACCATTTCTTCTCGCGTTAACGCTAACATTTGCCGGATGCGGCAAAAAGGAAGAGCCATCTCAGAAGCCGTCGCCTCCGGCTCCTACCGCAATGCCGGAGCAAGCGCCTCCGGCCGCCACAGCTGAGAAGGCGGCGCCCGCAACAAGCGCAGATTCTGCAATGGCGCTGGCTTTTAAAGACAAGACGTTGCGCTTCGTCGTCGGTTTTGCTGCCGGCGGCGGGTACGATACCTACAGCCGAGCCATTGCACGTCACATAAGCAAGCATATCCCGGGAAATCCGACGACGCTGGTGGAGAACATGGATGGCGCAGGAAGTCTGATCGCAGCCCATTACATGTATCGCAACGCCGATCCTGATGGATTAACGATCGGCGTGTGGAACAGCGCCATGGTTCTAAGGCAAGCACTCGGTGACGAAGCCGTGAAAATCGACTCGCGCCGCTTCGGGTGGATTGGCGCCCCTAGCGTGGGACTTCCTACATGCGCGATTATGGGGTTCAGCAACATGAAAACCCTGGACGATGTCCTCAATTCAAAAAAACGAATCAAAATGGGCGCCACCAGAGCCGGCTCGTCAACTGACGATGTGCCGAAGATCTTAAACCTCGTTTTGAAGACCAATTTCGATGTCATTTCGGGATTCAAGGGAACATCCCGGATCCGGATCGCGATGCAGAAACGTGAAATTGACGGAGCCTGCTGGGGGTGGGAATCCATGCGGACCACAGCGCGGGCCATGTTGGATGAAGATGGAGAGGATAAATTCGTTCCTTTCCTGACCCACGGGCAAGCCGAGGATCCGGAGGTGAGAAATCTTCCCAAGCTGGTGGATTTAGTGCGGACCAAAGCCGGCGAGAAGGGGGCGGCCATGATGAACGCGTATTTGCAACAATACGACTTTCAACGCCCTCTGACCGTAGCTCCCCACACGCCTAAGAACACCCTGGCCACGCTGCGCAGAGCGTTTAAGGCGACTTTGGAGGACCCGCAGTTTCAAGCGGAAGCCAAAAACTCAAAGTTGATTATCACTTACGTCCCGGGTGAGCAAGTCGACAAACTCGTCGACCAAGTACTGGCTACCCCCGCGGAAGCCAAGAATAGCTTACAGTTCTTGGTACGTGGTGGCAAAGTCTCATAGCCGATCTTAACTTGGAAATAGTTTTGGCTAGGGCGAGCGATACAAGAAAGGCTCCGTGATATATGGTTCTGGCAGGACTATTTCTGCTGGGACAAATCCCCAGCGCCCGCGCCACTGATTTAGTGGAAAGACAATCCGGGTGCTGGCCGAGTTTACGGCCTGCCACGGCTACTTTACCTAGACACGCGCGGCCGAGTCCAATATGCCTGTCTGCCGAGAGCTAGTAAAAAGGAGGGCGATGTCACATGAATACAAAGATAATTATTAGCCTGGGAGTAATCGTCTTTGCCTTGACGCTAAGTCTTGCGGCATGCGGCAAAAAGGAGGAGCCGGCTTCGCAACCGTCGACTCCGGCCCCGACCGCGATGCTGGAGCAAGCGCCACCAGCCGCAAAAGCTCCCGCGGTAAGCGCAGATCCCGCGATGGCGGAAGTTTATAAGGACAAGTCGCTGCGCTTCATCGTCGGCTTTGCCGCCGGCGGAGGTTATGATACCTATACCCGTGCTATTGCGCGTCACATAGGAAAGCATATCCCGGGAAATCCGACGAGTTTGGTGGAGAACATGGATGGTGCGGGGAGTATGGTTGCGGCCAATACGCTTTATAGTAACATCGACCCCGACGGCTTGACCGTTGGGATTTTTAATAGCGCCCTGGTTCTACGTCAGGCATTAGGTGATAGAGCTGCACGCTTTGATGCCAAGGCGTACGGCTGGATCGGCACCCCCAGCGTCGGCTTACCTGCCTGCGCGGTCATGGGTTTTACCGGGATCAAATCGCTCGATGAGATCGTCGCTTCCAAGCGCCCCTTGAAAATGGGCTCGACGCGCCCCGGCGCGACGACGGACGATCTCCCGCGAATTTTAAACCTCACACTGGGCACAAAATTTGACATCATCGCCGGCTACACCGGGACTTCGAGGATTCGTCTTGCCATGCAGAAGCGAGAAGTCGAAGGGGTTTGCTATGGCTGGGAATCCATGAGAACAACAGGGAGAGCCATGCTCGATGCCAAGGGCGAGGAACAGCTAGTTCCGATTCTGACCCATGGAGAAATCGAAGATGCCGAGGTGAAAAATCTGCCAAAATTGGAGGACGTTATCAGGGCCAAGGCAGGTAACGACGGACTGGCCATCTTGAATGCGTGGCTTCCGCAATATGATTTTCAAAGGCCCTTCGCCCTGCCTCCCAAAACCCCAAAGGATCGGCTGGAGACGCTGCGCAAAGCTTTTAAGGCCACCCTGGAGGATCCCGAGTTTCTAGCCGAAGCCAAGAGCTCGAAGCTCCTTATTACCTATGTGTCCGGCGAACAAATTGAGAAAAATGTTAAAAAAATTCTCGCAACCCCGACCAAGGCCAAACAAAAGCTCGGTTTTCTCGTACCGAAACGTGGCGACAAATAACTCTGCCCAAAACCTTAGGAGCCGATCATGCTGGATTATCTATATGCGTTTAATGATGGGCTGATTAAAGTCTTGCCACTCTCAGCGCAGGGAACCGAAACCTTCATATACATGATGGTCGGCATGGCGATCGGATTTGCGGTGGGTATACTTCCAGGCCTAGGTGGCGCCACCACACTGGCGCTCATGCTGCCCTTTATCTATAACATGGATCCCATCACCGCCTTCGCCTTTCTCCTTGGCTCGAACGCAGTCACCGCCACGACCGGAGATGTGACATCCGTTCTCTTCGGTGTTCCCGGTGAAGGGATATGCGCCGCAACTATTGTCGATGGCCACCCTATGGCGAAAAACGGCGAAGCGGGTCGAGCCCTCGGCGCGGCTCTCATGAGCTCGCTGGTGGGCGCCGTGTTTGGCGCTTTTATCTTGGCGTTGGCCATCCCTATCGTGAGCCCTCTCGTGCTTTCCATCGGGTCGGCGGAATTTTTCATGCTCGCCGTGCTCGGCATTACCTTTGTCGCATCGCTGAGCGGCGAGAACGTTCCCAAAGGGCTGGTGGCGGGTGGCTTTGGCCTGGTTTTGGCGATGATAGGTCTCGACCCCATCGAAAGCGTGCCCCGGTATACCCTTGAAGGAATACTGGGCGAGGACAATGCCTTATTCCTCTGGGATGGCGTCGCTCTCGTAAGCGTGACCGTGGGACTGTTTGCCATTCCGGAAATTATTGATCTTGCGGTTAAAGGCACAAGCATCGCCGGTACGACTCGGCCCGGCAAGCTTGGTGGAGTCATGGAAGGCGTCAAAGATACCTTCCGGCATTGGAAGCTGGTGCTTCGTTGCAGCGGAATCGGCGCCTACATCGGTCTTATTCCCGGGATGGGTGGAGGTCCGGCGCAGTGGCTCGCATACGCCCACGCGGTGCAAAGCTCCCCAGATAAAGAGCGATTCGGCAAAGGCGCCGTCGAAGGCGTTCTCGGGCCGGGAGCCGCCAACAACTCAAAAGAAGGGGGGTCGCTGATTCCCACTTTAGCCTTTGGCGTGCCGGGAAGCGTTTCCATGGCGATCCTCCTTGGAGCGTTTATTATTCAGGGCATCGTGCCTGGTCCCGACCTGTTGAATCCCGCCAAGCATCTGACGCTGACGTTTTCCTTTGTATGGATAATCGTCATCACCAATATCCTGACGGTACTCATCTGCTTGATGTTTCTCAATCAGTTGGCGAGGATTACGTTTGTAAAAGGGACCTACTTGATCCCCTTTTTAATTCTGTTGATTTTTCTCGGCGGTTTTGCGGTAAAAAACAGCTTCGGTGACATGATGCTGGTGATCCTCTTTGGCCTGCTAGGCTGGCTGATGGTGAAGTATGACTGGCAGCGACCACCGCTTCTCCTTGGCTTGGTCTTAGGCGGCATCGCAGAGAACAATCTATTTATCGCCAGCCGCATTTATGGCTATGGCTGGATGTTGCATCCCGGGGTTTTAGTGATTGCGGCGATCACTCTTCTCGGAACCTTCTACCCTTATATCCAGGCTCGTATAAGACGTTCACAAGCGAACGCGAATCAATCGCCCCTGGGTCGCGAAGCGGCGCGAGTGAAAGTCATACCCATCCCCACGCTGACCCGGCTGGGTTCGGCTGCTTTCGCTTTCGCCATGATGGCCCTGATGGCCTACGTGGTGTGGGAGGCAAAATGGGGTTTCGGTGCCTGGGAACCCCGTTCTGCGCTGTTTCCCTACGTCATCGGACTGCCGACGTTATTATTGGCAATTTACGTATTTTTGGGGGATTCTCTGCGCTCTACGCGCGAAGTCAAGGTCGCAGAGTATTTAGCGGAGCAGGAAGCCGAAGTCGATCCCGTGATCGAGCGCCAACGAACTATTGCGATCATTAGCTGGATTGTGGGCTTTTTCCTGGCCATCTGGATCATCGGTTTCGTACCGACTTCGGCCGTGGCCACATTTTTATATTTGAAATTGGGTGCATTTGAAAAGTGGCCCATATCAGTGGCGATGACGGTGGGCTGCTGGCTATTCTTTTTCGGTATCTTTGAATATGCGCTCCAACTGCCGTTTCCTGATGGCGCAATCTTCGATTGGTTGAAGCTGTGACGGCAGCCCGTCGCAGCAATGGCGCCCAGCGCGGAAACGCTTGGCATCACATTGGCGATGGCGCAGCCATTTCAATCTTCCCCGTTACGTTCAATGCCACTCGCTTGGGACCCGATCTCAAGCCCTTTTTTAGCGGAACGTTCACATAGCGAGGAGAATCTGCTAAACTTGATAAACGAGGCTTAGGCTCCTACCGCAATGGCGGTCAGGGCCTATACTCGTATCCGGAGGTTTGACGTTGATGAATTACGACACCGCCTTTCGCCCCTACCTAGCCAAACGCATCGAACAGATAGAGTCGGCAGACATCATTGTCGGCATTCCCTGCTACAATAACGAATCGACCATCGTCAACGTGCTCAAGCAGGTCAGCCGGGGACTGGCCAAGCATTATAAATCGGCGCGTTCAGTCATCTTGCTCTCCGACGGTGGCTCCACCGACGATACCCGCGAAGTCGTGCGTGACGAAGAGATCATGCCCTGGCAAGAAAAAGTCGTCTTCATCTACCGCGGCATCGGTGGCAAAGGAACCGCGCTGCGGGCGATCTTCGAAGCGGCGGAAAAGTTGAATGCGCGGGCCTGCGCCGTGGTGGATGCCGATCTACGCAGTATCACGCCGGACTGGGTGCGCTACTTGGTGGAACCGGTGCTGGAAAAAAATTATCACTTTGTCGCCCCCACCTACTCTCGCTACAAGTACGATGGAACCATCACAAACAACGTCGCCTATAACCTCACCCGCGCGCTTTACGGGAAACGGATTCGACAACCCATTGGCGGAGACTTCGGGCTGTCGAGAGAAACCATCCAATCCTATTTGACCCACAATGTCTGGGGCACCGACGTGGCCCGCTTCGGCATCGACATCTGGATGACGACTCAAGCCATTGCCAACGGATTTAACGTTTGCCAAGCCAATCTCGGCATGAAAGTTCACGACCCTAAAGATCCTGGCTCTGCGCTTGGGCCTATGTTCCGACAGGTGGTGTGGACACTGTTTACCTTGATGGAGCAACACGCCCCCATTTGGCGAGACGTTCAGGCCAGTGAACCCATTGAAACCTTCGGCTCGGTGGAGTCCCCCGAGCCGGAGCCGATAAAAGTCAATCAAGAGCTTCTCATCCAGAATTTCAAGCTCGGCTTTCAACACTTCGGGGCTTTGTGGAAGGAGGTCTTGAGTTCCAACAGTTACGCCGTGTTTCACAGGCTCGCCGGCATGGACGGTAAAGGTTTTATCCTTCCTGTGTCCTGTTGGGCGCATACCCTGTATGAAATTGCCGCAACCTTTCACCACTGGCCGAAAAATCGCGCTAAGCTCGTCGACGTCATGAGCCCGCTTTATGAAGCGCGTGTGGCCTCATTCATCAACGAAACCATGGAAATGACCACTGCGGAGTCCGAGCGATTAGTGGAGCAGCAAGCCGAGATATTCGAGAAAGAAAAACCGTATCTATTGCGCCTGTGGGAGACCGGAGAAAATGAAGCCAAAGGCGTATTGCAAAAAATGTTAGGGACTTGAGTCCCAGATTAAAAACACTTTAGCCGCCGAAGTCGATGCAATGCTCTAAGATTCTCATCCCCGTGGTGAATGCCCGGGCTTCGCGCTTTCATCTGGAACTGGCTGCCCGTCTCTTGCACCCTCAAGGCCGCGTCATCGCGCTCAAAGTCGTCCGCGTGCCCGACGAGTATTCGTTAAGCGAGGGGGCCGAAGAGGCAGTCGACTCCCGCGCCGCTCTCGACGAAATCCACGCATTTTTACCCGACAGAGAGGTTGACTTGAAACCCCTCGTACGGGTTTCTCATCGTCTTTCCGAAGGCATTGCTGAAAGCGCAAACGCGGAAGGCTGTGACTTGCTGCTGCTGCCTTGGAAGGGTAGCGTAAGCTCGGAAGGTCTGATTTTTGGTCGTACCATCGACCGGCTGGTACAAGCGCCTCCTTGTAATCTCCTGGTAGCGCGAGTGGACGATCTCACCCGTTGCAAACGGATCCTCCTTCCCGTCCGCGGCGGCCCCTATGCGGAATATGCCCTCGAGGTAGCCACTCAACTGGCGCTCTCGCTTGACGGGGAGATCACCGTTCTCCATTGCAAACAGCCGTTCGCCTCCTCGGAATTCGATGACGCTCTTTACCAGACTTTCATCCAACGATTGCGGTTTCACAGCCAGGTCACGCGCCTCGTTACGGTCGAAGAGGATCCGCAGCGGGCCATCCTGCAGGAGGCCCGAGGACATGATCTGGTTGTCGTTGGCGCCGCTGCCGGCAATGAGCCCCAATCGGTATTTTTGGGCCCCATTGTCGAGCGCATCGCAAAGGAAACAGAAAAACCGATTCTCGTTGTCAAGACACCGGAACCCTTTGCCGCCTGGAGCCGCCGCCACACGCTAAGCCAGCCCAAAACTCTATCGGAGCGAGTGGATCAGTGGTTCGCTGAAAACACCTTTCATCGACGGGAGTTTGAAGACTTGAGCAAACTCCTAGAGCTCAAAAGAAAACAAGGACTGACTATCAGCCTCGGACTGCCGGCCCTAAACGAGGGGGAGACCATCCGCAAAATCATCGGCATCATAAAAAAGAACCTTTACGATGATGTCCCCTTATTAGACGAAATCGTGCTCATCGATTCCGGTTCCACCGACAACACCGTAAAGATCGCACAAGAGCTGGGCATCCCGGTGTACGAGCATCAACAAATTTTACCTCAACAGGGTTCGTTCCACGGCAAAGGAGAAGCCCTGTGGAAAAGCTTGTTCGTCCTTCGTGGCGATATCATCGCCTGGGTCGACACGGACATTAAGAATTTTTATCCCGGTTTTGTCTACGGCCTGTTGGGACCCCTGTTGCGCGAGCCCGCGATTCAGTACGTCAAGGGATTCTATCGCCGCCCTATAAAGATAGGGGGTAAACTGATCGCCGCGGGAGGGGGGAGAGTCACCGAACTCATGATCCGCCCGCTCTTCAATCTCTTCTACCCCGATCTTTCGGGCATGATTCAGCCATTGGCTGGAGAATACGCCGGTCGTCGGACGGTGTTGGAGCAGGTTCCTTTTTATACCGGGTATGGGGTTGAGACCGGATTGCTCATCGATCTGTTTAACAAATTCGGTCTTCGCTCCATCGCCCAGGTCGATCTCGAGGAGCGCGTCCATCGAAATCAAACTCTGGCCGCGCTCAGCCAAATGTCATTTGCCATATTACAAGTGGCCATGGAGCGCCTGGAGGAGAGAAACCGTATCGAACTGTTGGACGAAGTCAATCGCAGCATGAAGCTCATCAAGCATCGGCGGGATGGCTATGCCCTGGAGCTTAAAGAAATCAAAGATCACGAGCGTCCGCCCATAATCACAATACCGGAATACCAAGCCAAGCGGGGCCTCGATAACAATGCGATAAAAGAACACCGCCCTTGAAACCCATCGATCTGGTCATCTTCACCGATCTCGACGGCACGCTGCTCGATCAAACTCACTATGGCTACCAGGCAAGCTTACCCGCTATCCGCAGAGTTCAATCCCGCAACATTCCGTTAATCCTATGCTCCAGCAAGACCCGCCATGAAATGGAGCCGCTCTGGCGGGAATTGGATCTCAAGGATCCTTTTATCGTAGAGAACGGCGGCGCGATTTATTTTCTCCCCGACACTTTCCCATTTTCCATCGAACACGCAGAGCTCCGAGACGAGTTAAAGAGGCTGCCATTGGGTCAACCCATCGATCGTTTGCGTCACGTCTTGCTCGAAGAAGCGCGCCGTGTTGAGGCTAAAGTCCAATTCTTCACCGGGATGACCCCAGCGCGGGTAGCCGAGCTGACCGGCCTTTCGCCGCACCAAGTCCTCGCTGCCTCTCAGCGGGAGTTCGACGAGCCCTTCGTTGTGGAGAGCAACCAGGAAAACTTATTGGCCCTTCTTAGTTCCAGGGGCTACACGATCTCCCGGGGCGACCGTTTCCACCATGTGAGTCATGGCAGCGACAAGGGAAAGGCAACTAGGGTAGTCCTCGATCTTTTGCGCCGCATGAATCCCGCTCTTCGCAGCGTCGGCCTGGGGAATTCGGCCAACGATTTACCTTTGCTGCGTGTAGTCGATCAACCGATCCTGGTTCGCAACCCCGATTTATCCTGGGACGAAATCGTCGCGCAGCAACTGCCGACCGTTCGCAAAACCGCTCGCATCGGACCGGAGGGTTGGCGCGAGGCCATAGAAGAAATACTAGCGGCCTGAGCCCGCCGCTGCTGCGCTTTGCGATGCAACAAGCGCGTCTTCAACCTCACCTCGGACCTCTGGATCCGGCTCGATGCCGAGACGCATTTTTAAGGCGGCCACCGCAGCGGGCGTGCCGATCTGGCCCAACGCCCAGGCCACATGCCCCCGCACCAGCGAGTCTTCGTCGTCTAAGGCTCGCACCAGAGCAGAAACCGCTTCAACACTTTTAAGATTGCCCAGCGCAACGGCCACATTGCGCAAAAGGCCGCGCCGTTTCGCGCGCAGAATCGGGCTGTTGCGAAATTGCCGTCGAAACTCCTCAGCACCAAGCGATAGCAAAGGGATCAACTGAGGCGCGTAAAATCCCGGTCTCGGACCAAAGGCGGGCTCCGGGGTGGGCAGCGCCTTAATATTATACGGACATACCTCCTGGCAAATATCGCAGCCGAAGATATGATTGCCAACCAGCGGCCGTAGATAACGGGGAATCCAACCTTTCAGTTCGATGGTTAAGTAAGAAATGCAGCGCCTGGCATCCAAAATATAAGGGCCAACGAAGGCTTTCGTCGGACAGGCTTTGATACACAGGTCGCACTTACCACAGCGATCCCTTATGGGCCGGTCATAGCGCAGTGGCAGGTTCAAAAACAATTCTCCCAAAAAAAACCACGAGCCCTTCTTTGGCGATATCAAATGGGTATTCTTGCCAATCCAACCCAGTCCGGCGATCCCGGCGAATTCTCTTTCCAACACGGGGCCGGAATCGACGAACGCCCGTCCCTCTACCGCGCCACCGTGCCACGCTTTAATATCCTCGAGCAGGGCTTCCAATCTGTCCTTCATCAAATTGTGATAGTCGTCTCCCCATGCGTAGCGCGAGATCCATCCTTGAGGGGCCGCGGTCGAATCAACGCGTGCAAAGGGGGTCAGGTAGTTCATACCGACGGATACCACCGACTTGGCCCAGGGAACGAGTTCCCGGGGTTGGCGACGCAAGCGTTCGGTCCGCTTCATGTAATCCAACTCTCCCGCCATTCCTTGACGCAACCATTGGGCAAACGACTCGCCGTGGAGAGGTGACTTCGCCGGGGAAATGCCGACCAACGCAAAGCCCAATTCCTGGGCCTGCTGTTTTATTTTGAGAGATAGGGCGCTGCGGTTCATGGCGATTTGGCTTTCCGCCCGCACGAGGCGATGCCTATCAACCCGCAATGGCTGCCGTTCGAGACCCCTGTTCCCTTTAAATTATTCAGGATAGTTCCCGGCCACTCATCGCAATAACCCGACGCTTGAAATTGTCGCGGAATGCGCCAGAGAGAACGCAGCCAATCCGCGAGGTCTCAAAGGGATCGCAATCAGTGGCAGGAGCTATTGCTGCTGGGATCTAATTCCTCTTGGTCAAGCAATGGCCGGCGCCCGGCAAACCCCTCTTCAATCCGATGCCAGTGACTCACGCTAGCCTCGCCATACTGCCAACAAAGATACACAACCTCGGCTCCAAGCATACAGGGAAAATCGATCAGCCCGTTTTCCACTCCCTTGCACACGCAGCCGTAGCTGTGTATCTCTTCCACCCAACCCTTGACCTGTCCCACGAAGCGGGCAATTTCTTCGTCTTTGCGTAATCGCTTCATCAAATCGGGACCTTCCGGATCTAGCCGTTCCTTGCGAATAACGATTTCACTTTTACTCTTCAGGCGCCTGAGATTTTCTAAAATTTGCTCGATTAACGGACGCAGCGTAGGCAATAGCAAATTGGCTTCGTTGACGGTAAAGAGTCGCGGTAGGTGGGCAGAGGATTTCATTGGGCTAAATTTCGATGCGAAAAGTTTCTACACGGACTTTCGACGCGTAGGAAATAGCGCTAAAGCATCATGCTGCTACGCAGTTCTCGCAATAACGCAATGTTGTCCGTATGACCCGTCATATGCGCCGTCACCGCTCCGCGGATCGGCTTGCCGAGCAAATACAAGTCCCCCAAGAGATCGAGGATCTTATGGCGTGCCAGCTCATTGGGATAGCGCAGATCCGTATTTATGATTCTCTCGTCATCGATCAGTATGCAATTACTGAGCTTACCTCCGCCTATCAATCCCATACGCTGCAGCTTGTCTATATCTCGGATAAAACCAAAGGTACGAGCCGGGGCGATTTCCGATCGAAAAAACTCCGGACCATTGAAACTATAGCTGTGTTCCTGAATATACACCGGTTTGGGATAATTTAAGACGTAGCGTACCGACAAGACTTCCGCCGGCTCGATTCTGATCGATGGCCCTCCATCAACGCCCACTTGGTAGGGCCGATCCACCACAATGACGGGCCAGTCTGCATCTTCCTCCTTAACCCCGGCATCCTCTATCAAGTTACAGAACTCCAGCGCGGAGCCGTCGAGAATGGGAATTTCTCCCTGGACCTTCACCAACAAATTGGTGATGCCATAGCTGTGCAATACGGCCAGAAAATGCTCTACCGTGCCGACGGCAAAACCTTTCGCTCTAAGCGACGTCGCATAACCCGTTGAACCCACATAATCGAGATGAGCAGGAATCGTGACGTCGGCGGAAATACCCGTAAAAAGAATCCCGCTGTTGGGCGGCAACGGATGCAGGATAAGCCCCGTTTTGATTCCCGAGTGGAGGCCCTGACCCGAAATGACCACGCTCTTGTTCAAGGTCTTCTGTTTGATCATGGCGCCAACGTTCCTGGCGCCGGTCTTTTCGGCGGCGCCCTTACCCGCCTTTTGACGCCGGGTACCGTTGCCATTTCTTTTTTTCGACCCCGCCGCGGGCATTTCGCCAAGAGCGCGCTGCACAGTCAACAACAGGCCATCGAGGGACAGCGGCTTTTCCATGAAATCGAAGGCGCCGAATTTGGTCGCCGCAACCGCCGTGTGAATATTGCCGTGGCCGGACACCATGACTACATTGATGTTTGGCTCCCGCCCTTTAATTTCCTTGAGCAATCCGATGCCGTCAATCTGGGGCATCCAGATATCGAGCAGCACGAGTCCAGGTTTTTCCTGCTTGATCAGCTCAAGCACGCGAGTGCCGTCCGCCGTGTCGACGACGCGATAACCCTCGTCGCTCAGCACCTCCCGCACCGACTCACGAACTCCATCCTCGTCGTCGACAATTAGAATTGTCTTTGTTAGTGTCTGTTGTTTCACCACCCCTCCAAACCCCAACTATGAATGACTGACTGATCTTTTAAATGCCGCAACGGCCGGCGCTTCACGTAATGGCAACTCAATGGTAAATTTAGTTCCACAGGGCTCGTTGGGCCGCACGCGAATATACCCTCGGTGATCCTTGACGATCTCGCTTACGATCGTTAAACCGAGGCCCGTTCCGTTCGGCTTCAGCGTGAAACCGGGCTCGAATATCCTCGCTCGCATTTCAGGAGCCAAGCCGCATCCATCATCCGCGATTTCGAGAAAGACCACACCCCGCGACCGATCATACATCGTGGAAAGCAAAATCGCCCCTTTTTCTTCTACCGCCGCCACGGCGTTGTCCAACAGATTGATCAGGACCCGCTTGATCTGCTCTCGATCCAACTCCAACGGCGGAATCGCGCCCTGGCGGAATTGAAAACGCACCTGCTTATGCCCTTCCTGAAACAAGAAGAGAGCATCTTGAATAATTTCATTGAGATCATTGGAGGATAACTGGGCGGACGGCAGGCGGGCAAACTGCGAAAACTCGTTCACCAAGTTTTTCAATTCGGCGACCTCCTGAATAATCGTCGAGGTGCACTTATCCAGGATCGCCCCGTTGCCCGCCAGTTGTTTAGCGTAGCGTTTACGCAGCCGCTCCGCCGACAATTGTATCGGGGTGAGCGGGTTTTTAATCTCGTGGGCGATGCGCCGGGCCACCTCGCGCCACGCTTCCATCCTTTGCACCTCCTGGATCTGAGTGATATCCTCGAGAAACACCAAAACGCCCAAAATCCGTCCTTCGTCGTCGCGTAGAGTCGCCGCGGTAATCATCGCCGTCAGCAGTTGGTCCGACAGCGGCAATTTAATTTCGCGCTCGACGCTTTCCTGGGTTTTTACGCTATCGAGGATTTCACGCATGACATGCAGCCGTTCGGCTGCGAAAATGACCTCATAGCTCTTTCCCAATGCGGCGGTCGCTTGGACCCCGAACATCCGCTCGGCGGCTTTGTTCCAGGTCGTAATATTTCCCGAAGGATCTACGGAGATCACACCCGCCGCGATATTGGCCAGGAGTGTTTCGACGAACTGGCCACGGCGTTGGAGTTCGACATTGATTTGCTTCAAATCTCGGGTCATCTGGTTGAACGAATCCACCAGAACCCCGATTTCATCATCGCCTCCCGACTCGATCTTGTAATCCCAGTTGCCATGGGCTACTTCATGAGTCCCTTCAGCTAATTTCTGTATCGGCACCGTAATCCCTTTAGCCAGATAGAGACCGCACCAAGTCGCGGCAAAAATCATGACTAACGTGATAAGCAAGAGCGTTAGTATATAGCTGTTCTTCACCGGATTTTTAAGAAACATCAAATGCTTATACTGCTCGTAGGAACGGGAGATCTGCAAGGCGCGCTTGGTGATGCTCTTGGGCACGTAGTAATCTACTACGACGACTCCTAAAATGCGCTTATCGCCGCCATAAATCGGGACGCCGCCGCGAATGACGTCGCCTTCTCCGAAAGCCTGAGTGCGCGTCACTTCGAGCCCGCGCAGCGCTCGGGTTAAAAACTCGGTTTCGGGTTTGATGGTGACTCCTGTGGGAACTTGATCGTTGAAAGCCACCACCACGAGCTGGCGGTCCGGAGAAAATAATTCGACGGTACCTAAATTGTATTCGCGCTGCTTGCTCTGCACGAACTCTTTAAGATCAGCGATGCGTTGCGTCTCAAAAAGTCCTTCTTGAGAAATCCGCTGACTCAGCTGGCGAGCGTAGAATAGTGCGTTGTTTGCCGAATTTTGATAATAGGTCTGGCCGATCTCCAAGGAGCCTTGAAGGGCATTTTCAACCTGCAGATCAAACCAGCGCTCGAAAGAGCGTGTGACAAGCCCTCCGGCGATAACGAAAAGCAATACTGTCGGAACCAGTGAAAGCGCGACAAACGCCAGGACCAGGCGAACCCTTAATCGGGAGCCCAAAATTCTCCTTTTGCGCTCGAACACCAGCTTCACCAGGTTTCGGACAACCAGAAAAACCAAGAGAACCAGCAGGATGATGTTGATGTTGATGAGCAGGAAAAACGCGATGTTGCTGCCCAAGGCATACTCTGGGGAAACCTCTGGCAGCTGAACTTCAAAGAAGGCGAACGCCAACACCATGAGCGTCGTGGCGAGGATAACCAGACCTTCTCGTTTCCGCCGCTTCGCCTCTTCAAGCCTGAGGCTTTCCTCGATAGTTCTTGCGTTATGCGTTGCTTCCATTCACTGTCTACGCCTTAGGCGCTGGAAATTCGCCAAAAGTCTACCTTTTCAAGAGGTAAAGGACAAGCGATACAACCGCACTGATGAGTATACAGGTGGTCAGCGGCAAATAAAACGTAAAGCGCTCCCTCTGAATCGTAATATCTCCCGGTAAATTCCCCAGCCAAGGGATCTTGCCACCTAGAGAAAAGATCAAGCCCAGCAGGACCAACAGGATACCTAATATTATTAACGTCCTTCCAAAACCGGCCATGGTGAAATGGTTTTTACTCCCCGCGCTAATCCCCGGCCTGCGAGTCCTGCCGCCGTTTAAAATAGCGTAGGGTCATTTTTATGTGCGCTGAGGTTTAGTGCCTCCCGCTTTTTTCCGAAATGTTGATAGGCCAAGTTTGTGGCCATCCGTCCCCGAGGCGTACGTTGCAAAAACCCGGCCTGTATTAGAAATGGTTCATAGACATCTTCGATGGTCTCTTTCTCTTCCCCGATTGCCGCGGCCAGGGTCTCCACGCCCACCGGCCCGCCAGAAAATTTGTCGATCAACGCGAGCAAAAGCATCGTATCCATCTTGTCTAAACCTTTCAGATCAACCTCCAACAGCCGCAGGGCTTCCTCCGTCACCGATTGCGTGATATTCCCCGAGGCCTTCACTTGGGCATAATCGCGTACTCGCCTCAATAGCCGGTTGGCGATACGTGGCGTTCCCCGCGAACGACGCGCGATCTCGGCGATGCCATCGGGTTCGCTGGCCACGTCCAGTATGGCGGCCGAGCGACGGAGAATCTGAGCCAAGGATTCGGGCGGGTAGAAATCCAGCCTAAAGATGGCGCCAAAACGGTCCCTTAGCGGCGAGGTTAAAAGACCGGATCGCGTGGTGGCGCCGATCAGGGTAAATTTTTTTAGCGGCAGCTTCATCGATCTGGCAGCCGGGCCCTGACCGATCATGATATCGATCTGGTAGTCTTCCATGGCAGGATAAAGCACTTCTTCCACCACATGGTTCAACCGATGAATTTCGTCGATAAACAAAACATCACCTTCCTCGAGGTTCGTGAGCAGGGCGGCGAGGTCTCCGGCGCGCTCCACTACGGGGCCCGAGGTGGCTCTTATGTTGACTCCCATTTCGCGTGCGATAATATAGGCGAGCGAAGTCTTTCCTAATCCCGGCGGCCCGTGGAACAAAAGATGATCCAATACGTCGCCTCTCCCACGGGCGGCATCGATGGCCACTTGCAAGTTGGCCTTTACCCCTTCCTGACCGATATAATCCTCAAAGCCGCGCGGTCGGAGACTGACCTCGTAATTGAGGTCATCGTCCAGCTTTTTTGGCGTTACGGCTCTCGGACGCGGCGCTACATTCCCACTGTCTCCCGGCTCTGTCATTCACGACCTCAACGGCTCGTGCGCCGCAGAACTTCCTTTATTACGTCTTCTAAGCTCGCCTTACCGTTCTGAATCGTATCGCGCACGTTCTTTTCAATTTCAATTTTGCGATATCCGAGATTCACCAGCGCTGACACCGCGTCTTGCGCGAGTTGGGAGCTTTCATCCACCAACGTCGTTTCCGCCGACGGACTTTGAAAACCAGCGAATGTATCCCGCAGTTCCACGATCATCCGCTCTGCCAGTTTTCTGCCGACGCCGGGGATGGAAAGCAGCCGCAACTGATCGCCGGCCTTGATTGCCTGCACCAATTCGTCGGCGGGAATGCCCGAAAGAATATTGATGGCCAATCTTGGACCGATGCCCGCAACTCCGTTAAGAAGCAAAAAAACCTGCTTCTCTTTGGACTCCTGAAATCCAAAAAGTTGTAATGCATCTTCACGCAGATGGGTATGAATGTAAAGGCTCACCGGCACACCAATGTCGGGCAAGCGATAAAATACATTGAGCGGGATAAAGACTTGGTATCCCACGCCGGCGACATCCACGATCACTTCTCCCGGCACCTTGTGCGCTAGGGTTCCCCGTATTTGCGCAATCACAATGATTTTTGCCTGGGTTGCCGATCGGATCCTTCGTACCCTGCCAACCGATCATGAACCGCGGTGCGAGGCCGGTGAGCAGTCCGGCAGGGCTTGGAGAATGCGCGATTGAAAAGATTGCCGGTGATGATGGCAAATGGCGGCCGCCAGCGCGTCGGCTGCGTCCGCGACCATGTTTTCAGAAACAGCAAGAAGCGTAGCCACCATGGCTTGCATTTGCGCTTTCGTGGCGTGACCATAACCGACGACCGCGGATTTAATTTCGTTCGTGCTGTATTCAAAAATTTCCAAATTGTTTTCCGCCCCGGCCAATAAAGCCACGCCGCGCGCTTGTCCGAGTTTGAGGGCGCTCTGGGCGTTGCGTGCAAAGAAAACCTTTTCAAGGCTCATGCCCTGCGGCTGGTACGACTCGATAACCTCCCGGATGCCGCGATATATCCGCACCAAGCGCGCGCCCTGACCGACCGTGCCGCTTGTCGCTATGATTCCATGCGCCAAATGGGTGAGATGACTGCCTGCTGCTTCGATGACTCCCCAACCAGTAACCAACGTGCCCGGATCGATACCGACGATCCGCCGGGCGGCGGAAGGGCTTGCCGTAGGATCTCTTCCCGAACCTGCAGTCATCAGCTGGCCTTTTCCATCAACTCCGTTGGAATATTGAAGTTTGCAGAGACACTCTGCACATCGTCATGATCTTCCAGCTCCTCTGTCAACTTTAAGATCTGCTCGACATGCTTCGCCTCGACATCCACAGTGTTTTTGGGGACCATGGTGACCTGTGCGCTGGCGAGTACCACGTGGTCCTGCTCCAGTTTTTCTTTGACCTTGTCAAAATCTTCGGGAGAAGTAATGACTTCAAAGAGACCTTCCTCCTCCTTGACATCTTCAGCGCCCATGTCCAGTGCCAACCCCATCAAACGGTCTTCGTCGATTTGAGATTTTTCAACGGTGATCAGCCCTTTTTTATCAAACATCCACGCCACGCAACCCGCTTCCCCCAAATTGCCGCCATGTTTGCTGAAAAGATGCCGGATTTCGGAGACCGTTCGGTTCTTGTTGTCGGTCAGTACCTGCGCCAAGATCGCCGCCCCGCCGGGGCCATAACCCTCGTATTGCACCTCTTCATAACTTACACCTTCGAGCTCCCCAGTCCCCTTTTTGATCGCCCTATCAATATTGTCGTTGGGCATACTCACTGCTTTGGCGGCTCCCACGGCCGTTCTCAAGCGCGGGTTGGCGTTAATGTCGCCGCCGCCCATACGAGCCGCCACAGTGATTTCCTTGATCACCTTGGTGAAGATTTTCCCCTTCTTGGCGTCTTTAGCGGCTTTTTTGTGCTTGATGGTGCTCCACTTCGAATGACCCGACATAATGCACGCACTCCTCTAAAACTTCGAGTAACCTACCACAAAGCCGTGCCACGGTAAACCAGGGTGATGGCCGACCCCTACGACGCCCGAGCGCTCTGTTGAGCTTCGCCAGCGCGGCGGAGCGAAATCTTTACCCCGAATGTTGACGACTCATTAGAAACCGCGTACAGTATCAGGAATTAAGCGATCCCATCTTTTTACGAGCCCGTACCAGCTTGAAGACTGACTAAAGCATTTCCGGCAAAGCGGTTGCACCATCAAAGATCGCCGTCCCTCTTCCACTGGAGCTTCCGGAGGTTTTTATCGGGAGGTTCAGGCCGATTTTGCTTAATCGAGCGAAAGGAATCCGATGATTGCCATCATGAGCCAGTTTAGCGCATTTGTTTGCGTCTTTGTGTATGCGAGTTTTTTTGAGTGGACACTTCACAGATACCTCATGCATACGCCCATTTGGCGCTACCCGTTTCGCGCCCACGCATTGGTTCACCATGGCTTATTTCGCACCGGCAACCAATATTTTCTCTCGGACCTGAAGGTCATCAAAAAGGTGCGCTTTGCCTGGTGGAACGCCCCATTTATTATCATCCTGCATGTTCCCGCAATCCTTTGGCTAGAGAAAACCGCGGAATTGAAAATCGCCGCAGGCGCGCTGATTGCGCTCGTCGTATACTATTTGCTCTACGAGGTGCTGCATTACTGCATGCATATCCCCAAGGGAAGACGACTGGAGAATACCGCGTGGTTCCGCTGGCTGGATTCGCATCACCATATGCATCACAAGCGTCACTTCTACAATCTCAACGTGGTCTTCCCTCTCGCCGATATGGTTTTCGGCACGTTCATCCCGGCTGCCGAACATCTGCCCGTGCCCGATCGCGAAACGGGGGTGCGCCAAGTAAGACTCTTGCTGGCGGAACTATGAGAGGATCGTGTTGTGAATGGCTTTTTTCTTCAGGAGCCTTTCGGTATAATCACACACTCCATGACAGCGAAACCCTTTCATCGACTCCCCCGAGTTCGCCATCGCCATCTCCTTGGCGTCCCCACGCTCCTTATTTTGCTGCTCGTTGGAGCATGCTCCTTGCCACCGTCGAAAGTTAAAGTTCCTACTGTTTCGCAGGTCCATGGCCGGGTGACACAATCGGGCATCGCCTCATGGTACGGTCCTGGCTTCCACGGCAAGGCTACGGCCAGCGGTACGGTCTACAATCAAAACGATTTCACGGCCGCGCACCAGACCTTGCCTCTGGGAACGCGAGTGATGGTGACCAATTTGCAGAATGGAAGCTCAACCGAGGTCACCATCAACGACCGCGGCCCCTTTGCTAAAGCGAGGATTATCGATCTCTCGTATGCTGCGGGAGCGACGCTGGGCATGATCGGGCCCGGAACCATCCCGGTACGTCTCGAAGTCCTCGACAGCCCTCAGCCGGTTCAATCGATCCCGGCTTCGCTCAATTACACGATTCAAATCGGCTCCTTTTTAGAAAGGACAAACGCGCAACAGCTGCGGGAGCGCGTCGCTGGATTTTTTTCCGATGTCACCATAGTACCGCTGTCATCGAAAGACACCATCTATTACCGCGTAAGGCTTGGCACCTTTGCCGATCGTAACGCGGCCGAAGCCCAGGCGCGTCGAGTTTCGCAAGCGGGATATCCAGCGATCATTGTGGAGAAATAGGTGGATGTCGCCGCTCCCTTAGTTGATCATCGGAACCCCGGCGCCTCAGGCGCGGCACGAGTCGTCCTCGTTTTTTTCTTGACCCTATTTCCTCTTGCCGGTTGCGCCGGCTCTGCTCCCGCGCCCGTGGTTTCACCGCCGGCTGAGTCTTTCATAGAACTAAAGGAAAAAATCGCCCGTCTTCGGGGACTCCCCTTTAAGCGCACGGTGTCCTTCGCAACCCAAGCGGTAGACGACCTTTCCCCGGAAACAGCTGAATCCGAAGAATACGGCGCCCAACCGGCGGCTCGGATCTCACATGCTTACCAGCGCCTCGGGCTGCTGCCCCAATCCGTCGATTTGGCCTATTCTCGGGCGGAGTACCTCCGACTCCAGCGTCTCTTTTTTTTTGATGTCCGCCATGAGTCCGTCGTGGTCACGGCGGAAGCCGCAATGCTGTCCCGGGCATTGTTTCCCCTGTCGGCTCGAGGCGCGGACTCCTTCGCCACTGCCTTTGCCCTAACCCAAGGGCTCCAAGCGCAACACTTTCGCTGGCCGGAAAGGCTCAGAACGCTCCCACTGGAAGACCGCAAACTCGCCTTCCGCGCCGTGGGGTACGGCGAGGCGGTGCTCGTCGCCCTCGCCGCTGTCGACGGCAATGCATCGCCCGCCAAACGTGGAGGGCAACTTGCCGCTGCCTCCCGCTTGGCAGCGGAGTTGGAAAAAACGGCCGTCTCGCTGCCAAATATGTTGCGTGAGCAGTTGGTATTTCTCTATCGGGAGGGCACGCGCTTCGTCCAATGGGCCTATGCGGCCAAAGGATGGGAAGGTGTGAATTCACTGCTCACGGATCCTCCCCTGTCCACCGCCCAGATACTTCACCCGGAAAAGTATTTTATTAAACGACAAGATCCGCTCCGCATTTTTCCCTGGGGGTTTTTGCGGCAATTCAAAGACAGCGCCACCATGGATCAAACTCTGGGCGAAGCCACGATCCAAACCCTGCTTCGCTCCACCCACTCCGCCAAAGACGCAGCTGAGACCGCCTCCGGGTGGCGGGGCGATTATCTGTCGACCGCCTCAGACGCGGCACGTCCGGTCACGGTTTGGATCAGCGCCTGGAGCGATGCATCCAAGGCTCGGGAATTTTATCGCGCTTATGAAACGGTTCTTGCAAGACACCATCGCCTGCGTTTTTCCACTTTCTCCGTTCGAAAGGATAGCTCCCAAGCGGAAACAGCCGACGGCCGCGCCCTGGTGCTTGAACTTCGCGGCCTTGCTGTTTTGTTTTTGGACGGCCTAGCGTCATCGCGGGTGTCGGAGGTAGCCGATGCGATCTGGAAGGATTTGGAAATGGAAGCCGAGCCTGGCGTTAGCCCCTTCGACACGGCTAAAAAATGGTCTCAATCCTCGCGCAGGAGCAGATAACGGGCGCCTTCCCGTTTGACGCGGCCTTCGCGCATCAGTTTTTCCAGGTGCGCCTGCACGGAAAACTCGGCGACGCGTTTAAGCCCGGCAGAAACATCCACGTAGATCGCTTCCGTGATATCCCCGATGGTGTGACGTCCATTTTTGAGGGCGCCCAATACCTGTTTTTCGCGCATCATGCGATGCCTGATATATTCCTGTACCTTGGCTTCCGCACTCCCCACCAGCGGCCCATGCCCGGGCAGGATTAAACTGATGTTGAACTGAAGCAATCGCTCCAAGGATTTAAGGTAGTCGGTCATGTTGCCATCGGGCGGGCGAATGACGGCGGTGCCGAAACCGAGAATATTGTCGCCGCTAAACAGAACCCTGTCCGCCGACTCATAAAAGCAGCAGTGGCCGGATTCATGTCCCGGGGTGTGAAGCACCTGGAGTTCGCCGCCGCCGAATGGTATGCGCTCCCCGTCTTCGTACTGGAAGTCCTCGCCACCGAGATATCCCGCCCGTGAACGATGAATGCCGACTTTCGCGCCAGAGCGTTTTTTTAAGGCCAACGCGCCGCCGCAATGGTCGCTATGAATATGCGTCAGCAAAATTTTTTCGATCCTCTTGGCGCCCATGGCTTCTGCCTGTTCGATGATTCCGTCCAGATTAGAATCCGCGCTCAAAGCGACGTCGATAACGACGACATGCTCGCGGCCGACGATATACTGATTCGTCCCTTGAAGCGTCATGATACCGGGATTATCTGCCGTGTAATGACGAATATGGTCAGGGGTAGCCATGGCAATCTTTTCCGCACCTTCGAGATTTCCGGGAAGCCCTTTGCAAGCGGCGTAGAGCAGTGCCAGCGAGCTTTGAGCCAATGCCGCCAGCGCTTCTCTCCGTCTCATCGGGATAAGTTTCTAGTTCCGAGTTTCTGGTTCCCAATTTCGGGTTTCTGGCGTTGTGTGCCTGGTTTTTGCGTTTCCCCAAGACTAGAAACTATTTTTTACAGCAACTGCCGCAGAACATACTCCAAAATTCCGCCATGGCGGTAGTAATCAAGCTCCGCCGGCGCGTCGATACGGCAAATGGCCTTGAACTCCTTGACCTTGCCGTCGTCACTGGTCGCCTTCACCGCCAGTTCTTGTCTCAGCCCGAGTCCGGCGGCGATGCCGATCACATCAAACCGTTCAAATCCGGTTAGGCCGACGGATTTCAAATTTTCACCAGGCTTGAACTGCAAGGGCAGTATACCCATGCCGATCAAATTACTACGGTGAATCCTTTCATAACTTTCCGCCAGGGTCGCCTTGATGCCTAAGAGGCGCGGCCCTTTGGCGGCCCAGTCGCGCGACGACCCTGAGCCGTATTCTTTCCCGGCGACAACAAGCAGCGGTATGCCCTCTTTCTGATATTGCATGGAAGCGTCATAAATCGACATCTGCTTTTTATCCGGCAGATGTACGGTTACACCGCCTTCCGTTCCCGGTGTCAAAAAGTTTTTGAGCCGCACATTGGCAAAGGTGCCGCGCACCATGACCTCATGGTTGCCGCGACGGGCGCCGTACTGATTGAAATCCTGCGGCGCCACGCCATGCTCTGTCAAGTAACGCGCCGCAGGGCCATTTCTCTCAATGGAGCCCACCGGGGAAATATGATCAGTGGTAATCGAGTCGCCGAGAACCGCCAACGCCCGGGCGCCGGTAATGTCCTTGAGATCATCGGGGCTCTTGCCCATAGTTTCAAAGTAGGGCGCCTGGCGCACATAGGTCGAATTTTCGTCCCAGCCGAAAAGTTCACCTTCAGGGGTCGGCATTTTATTCCACCGATCGTCGCCTGAAAGAATGTCACCGTAGGCTTTTTTGAACATCTCGGACTTCACCGACTTTTGAATTTCCGCTCTGATTTCATCCGGGGTCGGCCAGATGTCCTTCAGATAAACGGGATTACCGCCCGGGTCGCTCCCCAGGGGCTCGTTATAGAGATCCATGTCCATTCGTCCAGCCAAGGCATAGGCGACGACCAGAGGGGGCGATGCGAGGTAATTGGCCCTTACCTGAGGATGAATGCGTCCCTCAAAATTGCGATTGCCCGAAAGCACGGCCACCGCAACCAGATCTCCCTCTTGCACTGCGGCGGAAATGGTTTCGGGAAGCGGACCGCTATTGCCGAGACATGTGGTGCAGCCGTAGCCGACTAGGAAAAAACCGAGCTTTTCCAGGTGCGGCATAAGACCACTGTCCTTAAGATAATCGGTGACGACTTTCGATCCCGGCGCGAGGCTGGTTTTTACCCAAGGCTTGGCTTTGAGCCCTTTCGCAACGGCGTTTTTCGCCAGCAACCCAGCGCCCATCAGCACCGAGGGATTTGAGGTATTGGTACAGCTCGTAATGGCTGAGATAACGACGGCGCCATGCCGCAGGGTGGCGCTGTCGCCGTTGAGTTTCACAGCAACAGATTTGTCCACGGTCCCGCTTTTCAACAGGCTCGGGAGCGCCTCCTGGAACGCGCTTTTAGCGGCGGTGAGGGGCACGCGATCCTGCGGCCGTCGCGGACCCGCCAGGCTCGGCTCCACAGTTGCGAGATCGAGCTCGAGAGTATCGGTAAAAAGAGGATCGGGGGAATCATCGGTGCGGAAAAAGTTTTGCTCTTTGCAGTAGGCTTCCACCAGGCGGATAAGCTCCGGACTCCGGCCAGTGAGTTCCAGATACTTGAGCGTTTCGGCGTCCGGCGGGAAGTAGCCGATCGTCGCCCCGTATTCCGGCGCCATATTACCTATGGTCGCCCGGTCGGCAATGCTCAAGCTTGACAGGCCGGCGCCGTAGAACTCCACGAATTTTTCCACCACGCCTTTTTTACGCAGCATTTGGACCACCGTCAAAACGAGGTCTGTAGCCGTGGCCCCTTCGCGCAACCTGCCATGCAGCTTAAAACCGATGACTTCGGGAATCAGCATGATGATCGGTTGGCCCAAAAGGGCCGCTTCGGCCTCGATGCCGCCTACGCCCCAGCCCACCACGCCGAGTCCGTTGATCATCGGTGTATGCGAGTCCATGCCTACCACCGTATCCGGGTAGGCTAGAGTGCCGCCACCGGCAGTCGCTTGAAACACGACCTGTCCCAGATATTCCAGATTGACCTGGTGGCAGATGCCGGTGTCCGGCGGCACGACTCTAAGATCGCTAAAGGCTTTTTGTCCCCAACGCAGAAACGCATAGCGCTCAACGTTGCGCTCGTATTCGATTTGCGAGTTTTGGTGAAATGCCGCCGCTGTGCCGAATCGATCGACCTGCACGGAGTGGTCGATGACGAGATCCACCGGTACCAGCGGATTGATTTTTTTCGGATCGCCGCCCAACTGTTTCATCGCCTCGCGCATCACGGCGAGATCCACAATAGCTGGCACTCCCGTCAAATCCTGCGTCAAGACCCGCGCCGGCATGAAGGCAATCTCTTTGTCTTGCTTGGCACCGGGATGCCAGTTAGCCAACGCCTCTATATCGCCTTTGTGCACATGATGATTATCCTCTTGCCTTAGCAGGTTTTCCAAAAGGACTTTTAAAGAAACCGGCAGTTTAGGGATATTGTTAAAGCCCGCCTTCTGCAGCACATCGAGCCGGAAAATATCGTAGTTTTGCTTGCCAACCGTCAGCTTTTTGCGCGCGCTGAAACTGTCCAGGTAGTTCTGTGCCATTGAGATCTCCTTATAAGATCGGGCGATGGGTTTGTCTTAATTTGTAGCGAGGGTGGAGGGATAAAGCAACAGGGCTTGAAGTTGCAGCTGCGCCACGCGCTGCACTGAATCCCACGCCCTTGACCCATTCCTCGTGGGCGGTGTAATGGTGATCTGCGGCTACCAACCTCTCCCTGATCGGTGAGGGTCATAAGGAGGAATTACGATTATGCGCGTCCTGCATATTAAAAATTTGCCGGAAGAGCCCATGAGCGGCGCCACGCCAGTACCCGGATGGAGCGGCGGGGCGGTCAGCCGCACCAGGCAAAAGCTCATAGGGGACGGCGACTCGGAAAATTTTCGCTCTAACGTTGTGAATTTCGGGAAAGGCGCCACCACCGGGTGGCATAGCCATGACTGCGACCAGATTCTCGTGGTCACATCTGGCAGCGGTGTGGTGGCGACGGAAAGTCAAGAGCACGAAATCGCGGTGGGCGATGTCGTCCACATCAAGGCGGGGGAGCGACACTGGCATGGGGCAAACGCTGATTCGACTATGTCTCATATTACCATAACGGTTCCCGGAAGCCGCCCTACCCATTGACGGTTTCATTTAATCGACTAAGGAGTTCATTGGTTAGTAGACATGCGGCAACCCAGGGGCGAGTCCTGGAAATCGCGGCCAGGCCCAAGCCATTGGAATAATCGCCCTAGTAATAAATAACTAGGGGCAAGAAACCATCATGAAATTTTCGTTCTTTATGATGCCGCTGCATCACCCGTCGGAAAATCCCGCGCTGGCTTTTGATCGGGATATCTCGCTGATCCACTACGCCGACGCCCTCGACTTCGACGAATTTTTCATCGGCGAGCATCATTCGGGCGGATGGGAAACCATGCCCGCCCCGGAGATGGCGCTTGCCAAAGCGGCGGCCCACGCTCATCGCATCCGCCTAGGCACCTCCGTGGTCAGTCTTCCCTTTCACCACCCGTTTCATGTCGCCGAGCGCATGGCCTTTCTCGACCATCTCACTCGCGGCCGCGTCATTTTGGGCGTGGGGCCGTGTAACCTGGTCACCGACAAAAAACTCTTCGCCCTGCCCAATGAAAAGCTTTATCCCATGCTCGCCGAGTCGGTGGAGATCATCGTTCGTCTTTTAGAGTCAGCCGATCCCATCGACTACGAGGGGCGTTTTTGGAGCTTCAAAGAGATGCGCCTGCAACTCCGCTCCTACCAACAGCCGCGACTTCCCCTCGCCATCGCTTCTTCGGGCAATCCCATAAGTCTCGATCTCGCCGCCAAGCACGGCATGCTGCTCTTGTCGCCGGCGGGTAAAAACCGCAATAGCGCGGAACAGTGGCGCAGGTTGGAAGCGGCCGCCGCCTCCCATGGCGTCACGACCTCCCGTGATAACTGGCGGCTTGCTAGCTGCGTTTACCTAGCGGAAAGCAGGGAGCAGGCCTGGGCCGATGTCGAAGATAGCATCGGACGCGACATGAAATACTTTTTTGCCATCGGACTCAAAGCTCCCTATGAGGCTTACCCGGGGCAACCCGCGCATGAAATAACGTCGCGCTCCGGGGCCGACCGGCGCGACTGGATTATCGGCACGCCGGATGACGCCATCGCGCATATTGAGCGCCTGCAAAAGGAAACGGGCGGGTTTGGAGGGCTCTTGCTAACCACCCACGAATGGACGGGGAGCGAAAAAATAAAAAAATCCCTGGAGCTCTTTGCCCGCTATGTGATCCCCCATTTTCGCGGCCATACCCGCGCCTATCACAACGAGTGGGATCGACTGCAACAGGCCGCCGCCAAAGGCGGGGTAAAAGTGGACGGCCTGGGCAAGCCCAGTAACCTCTCCATTCGCGACGATATAAGTTTACCTGCCGAAAACGACGTAAAGTCGACGAAGGCTTGACCCTTCTTACTGTATATGGCGCGCCCGCGGCAGGGTCACATGGATCGCCACCATGGCAAGGGCGCCCGCCGCACTCATCAATGCAACGCTCCACTGGGTACCGAGGAGCGTCGCCAAGGCCCCTATGAACATGCTACCTACGGTCATTACGACATTGCTCATGTGAAAGATCGCCATGGTGCGGCCGCGAAATTCAGTCGGTGAATACGATTGAATGACAGTTTGCACCAGCGCGTGGGAGCAGACATTGGCAAATCCGACAAGGACCATCAGCACCATGGAGAGCTGAAACCAGGGCGAGGCCGCAAAGGCCACAACACCGACGCCGTACAACAACACGCCGACCAGCATGAAGAGCCCACGGGGCATCCGATCGCCGAAAACCGTAATCACGAGGGCGCTGCCCAGCGCGCCGACGCCCATGGCGGTCAGCAACAATCCTTGCCCCGTGGCGCCGACCGCCAGAATATCGCGGGCAAATACCGGCAGAAGCGTCGTAAACGGTACGATGAATAACGAAGCCAGCATGACGACCAGCAGGGCGACACGTACGTTTTCGTTTTTCCAGCTGAACTGCCATCCCTCGATCACGCTTTGCCCGAAGGAGGCCCCATGACCGGCGCCACCGTGAGCCCGAGCTAAACCGCTCACTCCGGAGCTGAGCCTCACCGTCCACAGGGTCGCCAATAAATAAAATACCGCCTGCGTCGTGTAAGCGCCGGCGGTCCCGAGGGTGGCAATGAGTATGCCCGCTAGCGCCGGGCCTGTGCTCCGCGCCACGTTGAAGATGATCGAATTGAGACCGATGGCGTTGGTCAAGTGGCTCGACGGCACGGTATCGGCAATCATCGCCGCGCGCGACGGCTGTTGAAAAGTTTGAACAATCGCCATGCCGAACGCCGTGACATACACATGCCAGGGTTCGATCCGGCGCGTGTATATAAGCGCCGCCAGCGCCACGAGCATCAAGCCGTCGATGATTTGCGCTACCAGGATCTGGTTTTTCCGCGAGTAACGATCGGCGCTGCTCCCCGCCACGGGAGACAGCAACAGAGTCGGGATCGCCTGGACGCCGCGCACCAGGCCAAGCTGGACAGTTGAATCCGTCAACTCGTAAATCAACCAGCTCCGCGCCACCTGATCCATCCAGAAGGCCATGGAGGTAAAGACATGGCCAAACCAGAGCAAACGGAATTCGCGGTACTTGAGCACTTCGATGGCGCGAATCCGCAGCAAGGCTTGAAAGAGACGCGGGAGGGGATGGGGAGCGGTTTCGCCGGCGGAATTAATTTCCGAGGAGTCGGCCGCTTCTTTTTCCGTCTTCTGTGAACTCAGTTTTGACTCCAGAGCTGGCCGAAGGGGGCGAGTGTTCTCGATGTCCCAAAGCCAAGTGATTGGGTTGAAGATAATCTATATCACGCGCCCGAGGGGAGCGTCCACTCACAAAAGTTTGCCTGCGAACAAATCTTTGCCCTTAACGGCGCCGTCAAAAAAGCTCAAGGTCTTGGGTGGTAAAATTCAGATTGACATCAGGCTTTGTCATCAGTAATCTCTGGCCTGAAAGACCGAGTCCATGGCGGATTAGTAGCGACGGCACCCGACTTTGCGTTAGGAAAAGGGGTGAGCATGAACTCGGACCGGGAAAATAGTAAAGGAGCAATCGATGAAAACGACAAAATTGTTCTATCTAGGATTGGCGGCTATCGGTATCATCGCGTTTTTCGCTGTGTCACCGGTGCACTTGAGCGGCCAGCAAAAGGCATCTCCAGGGGTGAGCATCGACAATGACGATATCGGTGGCGTTGTCACCAGCGCGAAGGGACCCGAAGCCGGTGTCTGGGTGATTGCAGAGACCCTGGACCTGCCGACCCGGTTCGCCAAGATGGTCGTCACCGACGATCAGGGCCGTTATGTCATTCCTGATCTGCCAAAGGCGACCTACGACATATGGGTGCGTGGTTATGGCCTGGTCGATTCGCAAAAGGTCAAAGCGGTACCCGGTAAGATTCTCAATCTCAAGGCGGTGGTGGCCCCCAACGAAGCGGCGGCGGCGCATTATTATCCTGCAATTTATTGGTACTCCATGCTCAAGATCCCCGACGCGAGTGAGTTTGGCGGCAAGGGTAAAATTCCGGCGAAGATAGCCCGGACCCAATGGTTGAACTCGATGAAAATTAACGGCTGCGCCAACTGCCATTCGCTAGGGATTCTATCCACGCGCACCTTCCCGAAGAATGTTCCCCATCCCATGGGCGAGTTCCGCACTTCCGAAGAAGCCTGGCTTCGCCGCATCCAATCCGGGCAAGGCGGTGAACAAATGTTTAACATCGCCGTCAAGGAGCTCGGCGGCGCTCCCATTCGGTATTTCGCCGATTGGACAGACCGCATAGCCAAGGGCGAGCTGCCTCACGCAAAGCCGCCGCGACCAGAGGGCGTGGAACGCAACATTGTCGTCACCCACTGGGAGTGGCTCAATGACAAGCATTATCTCCATGACCTGATTGCCTCTGATCGGCGCTATCCAACGGTGAATGCCTATGGTCCGCTGTACGGCTCTGCTGAGCATAGTACCGACCTCCTGCCGATCCTCGATCCGAAAACACACTCGGTCAAGATGTTCATGGCCCCAGTGCGGGATGCCAACACCCCCATGGCCATTGGACCGGGCAACGCGGCAAGCGACAAAATTATGCAGCCGTCACCTTATTGGGGCAATGAACCGTACTGGTCAAGCAAGGCGAACAATCACAACGGAATGTTCGACAAAAAAGGTCGGGTCTGGTTTGCCGCGAGGGTACGGGCACCTGAGAATCCTGCCTTCTGTAAAAAAGGTTCCGATCACCCCTCGGCCAAGGTATTTCCTCTTGAGAGGTCGGGGCGCCAGCTTTCCATGTACGATGCCAAATCCGGTCAATATACTTACGTCGACACCTGCTTTGGGACGCATCATTTGCAGTTCGGCTACGACGCCAACGACACCTTGTGGACCAGTGGCGGAGGCCAGGTCGTGGGCTGGATTAACACCAAGATGTTGGACGAGACCGGCGACCTCGGGAAATCCCAGGGCTGGACCCCTTTCATTCTTGACACCAACGGTAACGGCAAGCGTGACGATTACGTTGAGCCCAATCAGCCCGTCGACCCGACAAAAGACAAACGGGTCGCGGCAGGCTTCTATGCCGTGATGCCGAGCCCAGTCGACGGTTCGATCTGGGGTTCCAATCGGAGCTATCCGGGAGCCGTCGTGCGCATCGATCCGGGACCCAATCCTTCGGAGACCGCCCTTGCCGAAATTTACAACGTACCGCTGCCGGGCTACGGCATCCGCGGCGCCGACATCGACAAGAAAGGCGTCGTGTGGGCGTCGCTCTCCAGCGGCCATCTAGCGAGTTTCGATCGCAAGAAGTGTAAAGGTCCACTCAATGGACCCAAGGCCACCGGCAATCACTGCCCGGAAGGTTGGTCTTTTTATCAGTACCCCGGTCCTGGTTTTAAAGGCATTGGAGAGAACAGCGCCGAGTCTAGCTATTACACCTGGGTTGACCAGCATAACACCTTCGGCCTCGGCGAGGATATACCAATGTCCACTGGAAATTTAAACAACGGCCTGATCGCATTTAAAGACGGCAAGATGATCAATTTGCGCGTCCCCTATCCCATGGGATTTTACGCCAAAGGCTTTGACGGGCGCATCGATGATCCGAAAGCCGGTTGGAAAGGTCGCGGCTTGTGGAGTTCGAGCGGCGACCGCGCCCCGTGGCTCATGGAACGCGGCAAAGGCTCCAAGCCGCTCGCCGTGCACTTCCAGATTCGCCCCGATCCTCTGGCGAAGTAAAACGGCCAGGCGCAAAACCACTGCCCGCTAGAAACAACCCTTGCGACGATTTTGTCGCAAGGGTTGTTTTTTGTTCTTGCAAGAATTTTCGGTTGATAATAGGTTCACTTGAGAAAGGGTCAACCGCTATGTCCAAAATCACACTTAATAATGTCACCGTCTCCGATGCTTATATGTCGCTCCTTGCCGATCGCGGCATTGACTACTGGTTTGCCAACGCCGGAACGGATTTTGCGCCCGTCGTAGAAACCTTGGCGAAGGCCGAAGTCTTGGAACTCAAAGTTCCCAAGCCGGTCACCTGTCCCCATGAAAACACCGCCATGCACATGGCGATAGGTTACTTCTTGGTCACGGGGCGGCCTCAGGCTGTGATGGTCCATGTCAACGTCGGCACCGCTAACGGCATGAATGGTCTGCTCAACGCCGCGCGGGGCCATGTACCGATGCTGTTTACCGCGGGGCGCACGCCCACCAACGAGGATAGTTTGGCCGGACATCGAAGCCTCGACATTCACTGGACCCAGGAGATGTTCGATCAGGCGGGCATGCTGCGCGAGTCGGTCAAGTGGGACTACGAGCTACGTAACGGCCAGCAGCTCGAGACCATCGTCGACCGCGCGCTGACCATCGCCATGAGCGAGCCTATGGGACCGGTCTATCTCGCGCTGCCGCGGGAAGTGCTGGCGCAACCGATGAATGAATTCACCTACAGCACTCCTTCGCGCCAACATGCGGCCGCGCCGGCCTTTCCCAATGGGGATGCCGCTGACGAAGTCGCGGCGCTCCTCGCCGCGGCCGAAAGCCCGCTGATCATTACCAACGCTGCGGGTCGGGATGCCAAATCCTGGTCGGCCCTCGGCGCATTTGCCGAACGCTACGCCATTCCGGTGATTCAATACCGCAACCGTTACATGTCGATTCCCAGCAATCATCCGATGAATCTGGGATACGAATTAAAACCACTGCTCGATAAGGCCGATGTGGTTCTCGCCATCGACGTCGCCGTTCCCTGGCTTCCCGCCTACGACAAGGTGCGTGAGGACGCCAAGGTCATCCACATGGGGCCCGATCCGCTCCACGGCTACGTTCCGGTGCGTGGCCATCCCTGTGACATTGCGCTTGCCTGCGCCACCGCCGAGGGCCTTCGCGTGTTAAACGATACCATGGCTGAGCACGAGGCGAAGCAGAAGACGCGTATTGAAAAGCGGCGCGCTTTGCTAGCCGAGAGCTGGAAGGCGCTGCGCGACGGCTGGCGCAAAAAATTGGATTCGGTTAAGGACGCAACGCCGATTCATCCGGCCTGGATCACGCACTGCATCAACGAGATCAAAGGCAAAGACGCCATCGTAATTAAGGAATCGCCGCTGATGCAGGAGCATATCGATTTTTCGACGCCGGCGACGATGCTTAACGCCGGGGCCGCCTCCGGGCTCGGACATGGCTTGGGATGCGCGCTCGGCGCCAAGCTGGCGGCGCGTGATCGGCTCGTCATCGGAACCCACGGTGATGGATCCTACATGTTCGGCAACCCGATTTCGGTGCACTACGTCGGCGCGGAGCAGGAGCTGCCGGTCTTGACCGTCATCTTCAACAACCAGCGCTGGCAGGCGGTGCGGCGCGCCACCGTCGGGCTGCATAGGGAGGGCTATGCCGCGAAGAGCAAGCGCCAGCCCATTACTTTTTTGGACAGCATCTCGAATTATCAGAAAGCGGTGGAGGTAGCCGACGGCTACGGCGAAAAGGTCACCGATCCGAGCGAGATGATGCCCGCCCTGGAGCGCGGCCTCAAGGCGGTGACCGTGGAAAAGCGCCAGGCGGTGATCAACGTCATCTGCTCGGCGTAGCAACGGGACTGTCTCTTTGCGTTCGTCCCGACTTATGAAATTTCTCGGGTTAGGAATTTCTCCCGCCGAAGCGCTAAGTTCGGAAAAACTTTTTTTTGCGGGCATTGCGTCTTTGCAGGACATAGTCCGAAATACGTTTGTGGCGCGGCCGCAGCGTGACGCGGCGGTGAATATTTTTCCACGGAAACTTCGGACCAGAAAATAATACTAACGAGATTCGCGATCGTCGGAGGATTTATATGGCTCAACAGGAAATCGCCTTGATCGTCGGCGCCGGCCCGGGTCTAAGCGCCTCGCTCGCGAGATTGTTTAAAAAAGAAAACATGAAGGTCGCCCTGGCCGCGCGCGACGCGGGGAAACTAAGCGGACTGGTAAAAGAGATCGACGGCCGCGCCTACAGCTCGGATGCGGTGGTGCCAGAGGATGTGGAAAAATTATTCAGCGCCGTCACCAAAGACATCGGCGAGCCCAACCTGGTGGTCTACAACGCCAGCGGCCGCGTTCGCGGTGCGATCGCGGAAATGGACCCCGAGGCGGTTCACAAAGCGATTCTGGTTACCTGCTACGGCGGATTTCTCGTGGGTCAGGCGGCGGCGAAGCGCATGATTCCCGCGGGCAAAGGAACGATTCTTTTCACCGGCGCGTCGGCGAGTATCAAAGGCTTTGCCAATTCGGCCTCCTTTGCCATGGGCAAAATGGGTTTAACCGGCCTGGTGCAAAGCATGGCGCGGGAGCTGCAGCCGAAAAATATTCACGTCGCCCAGGTGGTCATCGACGGCGGCATCTACGACTCGACCCGCAGTCCCGAGGTAATCAAAGCCCGCGGGCCCGACGGCTGGCTCGACCCCGACGCCATCGCCGAGACTTATCTTCACCTGCACCGCCAGCACCGCAGCGCCTGGGGCTCTTACATCGAGCTACGCCCCTGGACGGAGAAGTTTTAGGCCAAAAAGGTTGGCGCCCCCTTTATTCATTCAAATAGCGCTACCCCAAGAATAAAGAATACATTGTTGGCTACGTGGACTAGCGGTTCATGGAGTCAAAGTTGATTGTTCGGAGATCAAGTTATTCCAGCTAGTCAACAACGTTATATCTCACTTGCTCTCTATTGCGCCGATGCAAAGTCAAGCAATGACCCCATAAGACTCATAAGAGTCTCTTGGTTGGTGCTGCCTTACATAACGGTTTCAATCCTCGTAGGGAATGCTTCTTCAACAAGTCGAGGTTCTAGGGCGGAAGCGTCAATAATTCCTTTCAGTTCCCTCCTCGTAGGGAATGCTTCTTCAACTTGATTTTGCTATCCCCGATGTTCAGCCGATCTTTCGCTTTCAGTTCCCTCCTCGTAGGGAATGCTTCTTCAACAATCGAAAAAAACGTTAAGACAACGGGAGTTTAGCCTTTCAGTTCCCTCCTCGTAGGGAATGCTTCTTCAACATAATGCGGGCCAGGGGATCGTTGATTATATGTGTCTTTCAGTTCCCTCCTCGTAGGGAATGCTTCTTCAACCTACGCCGCTCACGTATCGCGTGATGACGCCACGCTGTCCTTTCAGTTCCCTCCTCGTAGGGAAAGCTTCTTCAACCCGACGACATCGGCAAGCGCGCCAACATTCCCATCTTTCAGTTCCCTCCTCGTAGGGAAAGCTTCTTCAACG